>FTBG01000498.1_pt1 | contig 29762 bp, 30 predicted proteins | sample 1639311 | NCBI WGS metagenome assembly FTBG01 (sample SAMEA3914864, study PRJEB12502) | metagenome | biome: forest; material: soil | place: USA | collected 2012-03-12 | depth 0.3 m | reverse complement strand
GGCACCGTCTCGAAAACGGTTGGTTCCGAGCGATCGGAATGGGGATCAGGACCTTTGATGATCCATCTGCCCAGATGGATCACCCTTCGGGCTGTGCTCCGCACAGTCTATCTCTCGGCCTCCCAGGCCGTTCGGTTGGCTTCCGCCATTTCCTTCCGGCTTGGCAGAGCAGCAGATGCACCCGTCTCGTAAACGGGACCAGATCGGGGCAGCACCGATAGCCGGATCCATTTCGCGTTGATCGTCCAAAAGCAGGACGGCGGATTGCCATTCCGCAGACGGCGGAGCATTACCGCCTCAGCGCACCATTTTTATCCCCACGTAGCCCAACTAGCAGAGGCGCTCCGCTTAGAACGGAGAGGTTGCGAGTGCAAATCTTGCCGTGGGGACCAATTTAGCTCCCGTAGCCCAAAAGCAGAGGCATTCGGCTTAAGACCGAATCAGTGTCGGTGCAAGACTGACCGGGAGCACCAACGGAACGTGAACCGGCCAAGGCGCCGGGACTCGGTGCTAACGAGATCGTCCCACCTCGCGTGGGATGGGGAGCATGCCCTCCGCGTTCCGCCATTTTTACTATCTGGATTCGATATCAACCCCATCGGTGAGTGGCGTACGAAATTCTGCAAATAGACATGGCCAAGAGGTTACCGGTCGATTGTTGCATGATGCTACAAATTTCATCTAACGAGCGCACCCGTAATAGCTGGAGAGAGAAAGACGAAAGCGAGACCAGTGAGATCGACAAAAACAGTTAAAAAGTAAGCGAGCCCTCTGAGATATAAGCCGAAATGGTCATCCGAGGAGATTTGGTCCAGTCGCAAGCAGAAGTAACTAACCGCAAACGGTAATACTACTGCGTAACCGCGAGATATGGCGAGGGGGACTGCCACACCCCATGGAAATAAAGGGGTATATGCCTCCATTTCGTAGGTCCAATGAGCGTCATACATCGCAACAAGGGCAATAGGAATCCAGAGAACGCAAAGGACGCAAATTGTGATCGGCTGCCAACGCACAATACAATCTGTCAGGCGCTCAAATTCACTCAAGTCGAAACTCCTTCATTAGGTTTCCCGTTGAATTTTACCAACTTTCCAGATGGACCGCCAATTTCGCTCGCGTAACCCAAAGCAGAGGCACCAGCTCGAGAAGCTGCTCAGTGCAAGTTCACTACCTGCGCGATAGCGCCTTCCTCGAGTGGGGAATCACTTTCGTAGGTCCGGGAGGACAACCTCTGCCGCGAGCACCATTTTCCAAACCCAAACCAACCAACCCAATGAAACAGCCAAATAACAAAACACTCCGGAAGGTCGAAATTCGGCTTTCCTTCACTCGCAATAAATTCGGGGCGCGCGCCTATCCAGTTCGCTGGACCTATAAAGTGCGCGCTCCGTCAAAGGAGAATTGATGAAAGAAAAACTCATCGCCAATCAGTTCGCCCGCATGGGCGCGCGATTTAAACTCGTTTGTCAGGAAGAGGAACGCCGGTCTACCCAGGCCGACTATGCGATGGATATTCGCCGCGATAAGCACGGCGAGTATTTTGAGCTGCGCGTTCCTCGCAGCATGGAACCGGCCCTCGAGGTCTGCGTGATGCAGGCCGTGCCACACGACCGTCACCTCCTGCTTCTCGTGAAAAAGCCCAAAGCGAAAGATCGCTTTTTGTGCGGTCACGATGAGCGGGAGTGGTTTGTGGCCGCGGTGCCGGGAGGGGCCTCATCGGTCGCTCAAGCCAAGGAAGCACTCAAACCCGCAGAGGTGCGCACCGCGGAAACGCGCGTGCATCTCAAGGGAAGCCAGCGCAATCGACGCCGGAATCGAGCCTTCATCCGCCAGGGTGAATGGTTCTTTATCCCGGTGCCCGAGCTGCCGGAAAATCCGGGAGTGATTCTAAGGAATGAGCCGATCCGCCGAGGCTCCGGCCAATCCCACACCGTCGCCGAAGTTCACCGCTCCGGCGGCGAGGAAGTGTATGTCTGCCGCAAGTATCCCAACGGCCTCGCCGAGGATGCCTACCGGAAAGTGATCGAGGACGACCCGACCGCGAAAAACTACGACTGGCGCCGCATGATGCGGAACGCCAGTGTGTTTGCCCGTGGCACGGTGCGTCACGCCGATCACGCGACCATTACCCTGCGTGGCTGGCACCGTGTGCTGATGAATACCGAGACCCAATCGCGCACCATGGCGAACCTCGCGTTTCTGGACTGAGAAGCGCATTGGCAAAAACTACCCCGGGGAGGACCAAAGAGTCCTCCCCGGCAATTTTCACGACAAGCCCCAGCGGGGCAAAAGAACAAACACCGCTCGCACTTCAACAACCAAAAATAATGCAATGAGCGACATCCTTAACAAACCAACCGTACTGGTGCTGAACCGCAACTGGCAGGCCATCAACGTGCGCACGCCGGCCGAGGCCTTTTGCCAAATGGCCACCGACGTGGCCACAGGCCTCGACATCAGCGGCGAAGCCATGACGCCCGTAAAGTGGGTGGACTGGCAGAAGCTCCCGATCCGTGACACCGACACCGCCGTGCTCACCTCGCGCGGCCCCATCCGCGTGCCCACCGTGCTCGTGCTGGCGCGCTTCAGCAAGGTGCCCAAGCGCCGCCCAAGCTTCTCGGCCCGCTCCATCTGGCAGCGCGATGGCGGCGTGTGTCAATACACCGGGCGCGCCCTGCAGCGCGGCGAAGGCAACATCGACCATGTCGTGCCGCTTTCGCGCGGCGGCGCGACCTCGTGGGAAAACTGCGTGCTGGCCGACCGCACCGTGAATAGCCGCAAAGGCAACCGCCTGCCCCGTGAGGCCGGGCTGCACTTGCTGCGTCCACCGCAGGCGCCCAAGGAGTTGCCGGTGACGCTGCTGATCAAAAATCAGCTCGGCATCGGAGACTGGGATCACTTCCTGGCTTAGAGGAAGAGATCCCGTCGCTCAAACCCGCACCGTTCCGGCTCCCGCCGAGGACGGTGCGGCAGCGCGCTGCCTAGCTCGCGGAGGGCGTGGCCGAAGCGCTGGCCGCCGGTGTGGCGCTGGGTACGGCGGCGGCATCCGCCTTTTTCTTCTTTTCCACGGCCTGGATTTCCACCGCGAGGCTGGCGTCTGCGCCAGTGACGACGCGAACGAGAGAACCCTTTTGGAGTGCCGTAAGCGCAACGGGAGTGCCGTCGATTTTCAGGGCTTTGGTGGCGGAATTGGTCTGGAAGGTTTTGTCGCCAAGCTTCTTGTTGGAAACCGTGATGGACCCGTCGGCTAGAGCGGTGATTTTTCCACGATAGCCGGGAGCCTTTTTGTCACCTTTGCCAGCAAAGGAACTCGTGGCGAGGACGGTGGCGCAGAGAGCGATAACTGATTTGATCAGGAAATTCTTCATAGGAGTTTGGATATAACTCCCGCGAGGGCCAAAAGTTGCTCATTCATCGCATCATGCATGGTGGCCGAATGACAACGCTGTGGACGATTTGACAACAAATTCACGCGTCTGAATCTTCTCTACCACGCGGACCTATGGTTTTTTTCACTGGCATGAGATCTGCTGAATTTCGCCACCTCTCTTTTTCTTCCCATGCTTCGCCAACTCTCTCTCGCAATCACCCTTACAACAGCCCTGGCCTGCGCCACCGCGGCAGACTCCCCGAGCTTCTCTCTGGCGATCCAGAGCGGCTTTCCCAAATGGGACCGCGATCACGATGGCATGCTCTCGCTGGATGAGATCGAGTGGAGCCTGGCCTCGCCGGAAATCAAGGGCAGCGACGCCGCCGCACTCGCCGCGATGTACCGGGCGACCCGGGTAAAAAACTCGCCGCTCACCCCGCCATTTTCCCTGGCGACATTGGAGGCGGCGACTACGGCCCATGCCGGTGGTGGAAAAAACACCGACGACGAATCGACCGATGCGCTGAATGCGGACCTGGAAGGCAGCTATGGCCGGGCGCTGGATCGCATCGCCAAGACGCCGCGCACGCTCTTCGCCAACAATCTCCCGCATCTCGAAACCTTCCGGCAGGGCAAGATCGGCTCGTGCTTTTGCCTGGCTCCCCTCGCCGCGCTGATTTATCGCGATCCCGCCGAGGTTGCCAAGCGCTTTACTCCCGACAAAGCCGGCTTCACCGTCCAGCTCAACGATCATCGCAAGGTCTGGGTCAGCCCGCCGACCGACGGAGAAATCGCGATCAGCTCAACCACCGGTACCGACGGCTTTTGGAGCACCGTGTACGAAAAGGCGATCGGGCAGATGCGCATCGAGGACAAGGGCGTGGCCGGCCCTCCCTTGCGTGCCGCCACGGAAGGCTCGGCCGGCAAAATGATCGGCGTGCTCACGGGACGTGAGTTCAAGCGTTTCTCCTGCTCGCCCTGGCGCAAGGCGGACGTTACCGAAGAAGCCCGCGCCGCCCTGCTCGACCAACTGCGCGCGCTTCTGCGCGAAGGCACGGAGCAGCATCAAATCATGACCGTGGGCACGGGCACCAAAGGGGTAAAGGTGCCGAGCCTTTCCTTTAGCCACGCCTACGCGGTACTCGGCTACGATGCCAAGGCGGACTGCGTGATCATCCGCGATCCGCATAACCAGAATTTTACCCCAAAGGGCGAGGTGGGATTAAAGAACGGCTATGTTGTCGAGCAAGGTGTCTTTCACGTGCCGGTGGCCGATGCGGTGCAGATCATGGGAGGCTTTGCCTTTGAGCAACCAGCGGTCGCAAAGTCCACGACTGGGCCGGACACGGACAACAGTATCGGCATGTAATGCCGGGTAAGACTGGGACAGGTATAGCCGCGAATATGCCTCCCCGGTAGGGGCGATTGACCCAATCGCCCGCGGGTACTCTATCACTGGAGGGTATCGAAGTTACCCTCGCTGCTACACTATCTCCTTAAACACCCTACCCCTCAGTTAGGCAAATCGTCTGCCCGCCAGGGACATCCAATAAACGACCATCGACCTCCAGAGTGACAGCCAGCGCACTGGGATTGAATGCGGTCTTCTTGTTTGCCGCGATCACCACCCGCTGGCGGGCCGCCTCGTAGTCAAATAATTCGATATTCGTGCAGTACCAAACTCCCGCACGCGCGGACAGCGGTTTGCAGATGCGCTCCAGCCCCGCCCAATCGTCGCGGTCGTGAAATTCAAAGCCGTGGCCCCACATGAAGAAAACGCCGGAAGAGCGTTCGTTCGCGTAGAGCTGCTCAAACATTTCCAACACGCTCGGATCCTTGGCGTACTGGTGAGCAGTGGTGGCCCAGGCCAGCGGCTCCTCGGCGGGAAAGCATGGGGCGGCATTCTTGGTGGTGCGGGAATAGACGATGCCGAGGCTCTTCAGCACCGCGATTACCTTGTCGTCATATGCTCCGAAGGGATAAGCCATGCCGCGCACGGGGTAGCCGACGAGATCTTCGAGGGCGCGGCGATCTTCCAGAACCTCAAGAGCGATCTGGGATGGATCGAGGAGGTGAAGCCAAGGGTGGGTAACGGTGTGGATGGCGACTTCATGACCGCGAAAGAGTTCGGCGATCTCGCTGGCATCGAGGTGGGTTCGTGGTCCATCCGAAGCGGGACGACCAGTGCGGCCGAGACTGCCGGAGTTGAGATTAAAAGTTGCCTTCAAGCCCCATTGGTTAAAGGCCTCCACGATGCGGCGATCGTGCGTGTGGCCATCATCGAAGCTGAAGGTGACGGCGATTCGCTTGCCGCCAGGAAAGCGCGGGATGGTAACACGGGAGGGAATGCTCATGAAGGCTTTGGATGAAATTGAAATGCGAGTTTAGATACTCGGAAAAAAGAAGATAATCCAGCGAAAGGCGGGCGCTCGATCTTGAATCGGCCTTGCCCCAAAGTCATCTCGGCGCGCAACATCTTTACACAGGGCCGGGATGGGCGCACACTCCGCACGCCCTTCGGCGCGATTCCCGTTACGCAGGCGCATTTACTCCAATCCTACAAAAAATCATGGGCGACAAATCACCGAAGGCCACGCAGAAGAAATCCTCGCAAAAGCAGTCGAAGAGCAACGACGCCAATCAGAAAAAGAAGCAGGCCATTGCCAGCAAGCAGGCGGCCGCGATTGCGCCGAAGAAAAAGAAGTAGGCGGCTGCGACCGCTACACGGCGCTTCCTGGAACAGTCGTCCCCCGCTCCGTCACCACGATGTCCACCCGGGCATCGTGTGCTTCCATCGGCACTCGATCCGCGAGCTGGCAGGAGAAGCAGAGGCCGATCTTTTTGACCTTGGGGTATTTCTCAAGCCAGCGATCGTAGAATCCCCCACCCCGCCCCATGCGATGGCCTTGGTGGTCAAAGGCGAGACCGGGAACAAGGATGAGATCCGGCTCCGGAGCAAGTTTATCGCCGACGGGCTCGTGGGCTTTCCAAGGGCCAATCCGAAATTCCCGCGAGCAGAAAAATTGCATGCCACCTGCTTCGTCCGTGCGCGGGAAGGCGAGGGTCTTTCCCTCGGGCCAGGCAGGGCTCAACCAGTTGGGTTCCGAGGCCATCGGGACATAACCGTAGACCACCGAGGCGCTCTGCCAGGCCGGTAAGGAAAAGAGGAATCCACGGATCGCTTGAGACGCGATGTCTTTTTGAGGGAAGCCCCGCAGGGCTTCCTTCATTTGCTCTCGCAGTAGTTGCTTTTCCTCACGAATCATTCAGAGTTCCCCTTCAGTCTATGGTGCGCCGTTTGTTGCAAAGAAAAAAGAGCGCAAAGCCGCACAATCACGTCGACATGCGGCTGGGCGATGGCTGGCACAAACGTAATTTTCTCGCCGAGGTGGTAATCCCCTCGCTTTTCACGAAACGGCACGGGGAAAAGGTCAAACCCGTCTTTCCCGAGCTGGAGCCCGGGCAAATCGCCATCACCTGGATCGGCCATGCTTCCTTCCTCATTCAAACGGCCGAGCACAGCGTATTGATCGACCCCAACTGGGCCAAGTGGCTGAAGGTGATCAAGCGCATCAAGCACCCCGGCATCGAGATTCATGATCTCCCAGCAATCGATCTGGTCCTGGTGACTCATGCTCATTTTGACCATCTTGATCGCAAATCCCTCCGCACCGTGGCGAGCGATCAGCCCATCGCGGTACCCCACAATGTGGGAAATCTCGTGCACGATCTTGGCTTCAACAAGGTCCACGAGTTGAACCACTGGGAGAGTTTTGACCATGGCTCGCTCAAGGTGACGCTGACCCCGGCCCGACACTGGGGAGCGCGCGTTCTGCACGACAGCCACCGCGGCTTCGGTGGTTTCCTCATCGAGTATGCGGGGCGCACCATTTTCCATTGCGGCGACACGGCCTACTTCGACGGTTTCACCGAGATCGGCGAGCGGTCCAAGGTCGACATCGCCCTCCTGCCCATCGGCGCCTACGAGGCCCCGACCAAGCGCGACGTGCACATGAATCCCGAGCAGGCCCTCCAGGCGTTTCAGGAGCTAAGGGCGCAAACCATGATCCCCATGCATTTCGGCACCTTCCGCCTCAGCTACGAGCCACTCGACGAACCCCCGCGCCGACTCATGGAAAAAGCCTCCGAGTTGAACATCCTCGACAAGGTCATGCTCCTCAACGAAGGCGCGCCGACGGTTTTCTAGGCGCCATGCTTAGAAAAAACTCCGCGTGACTTCGATCGAATCGCCGGGTTTGAGCAATCGATCCTGCGGCGGGGTCTTCTTCGAGCCCTTGAGGTCAAGTGTGGTAACCTTTCCTTCACTGGTCAGACGCACCTTCGAAGGATTGCCGTATTCGCTGAAGCCGCCCGCCGCAGTAATGGCGCTCATTACGGTGAGATCTGCGGTAAATGGGATACGCTGGGGAGACTTCACGTCACCACTCACATTTACAAAGCGGGCCGTCGACGGAATGTTCACGATGATCGTGGGATTGGAGTAGATCTGCTGCGAGCGGTAAGATCCCTCGATCGACTTCTGCAGAGCCCCCTGCGTGAGACCCGCCGCCTTGAGGATGCCAATATGGGGCATATTAACAAATCCCTTACCATCAACAGGATACGATCCAGTCACCTGTTGACTATCCTCCGCGGGAACACCCGCGAGGCGCACCTCAATCTGGTCCCCCACCCTCAACACCGCATCCTGAGCAAACACTTGGGAGCAAACCCCCACCAGCAAGCCAAACCCGAAGAGCATCTTTTTCATGGTGATCAAACTTGCGCTGAGGCTAAGCCCGGGACCCTGAAAAAGCAAGGCGCGCTCCCTGGGAAGCGCGCCTTGCAAAAAAGTATGTGAAAAATGCTACTTCAGCGACTTGCTCCAGCGATCGATATTCGCCTTCTGCGCGGCAAAGAGTTCGTCGGTGGAATCCAGCACTTCGATGGAGTTGATCTTGTCGCCCTGCTTGATGGAGTTGACGACGTCCTGCCCCTTGGTCACTTCGCCAAAGACGGTGTGCTTGCCATCGAGCCAGGCGGTGGGGACGTGGGTGATGAAGAACTGGCTGCCATTCGTGCGAGGGCCGCGATTGGCCATGGAGAAGATGCCGGGCTTGGTGTGCTTGAGATCGGGACGGAATTCATCCTCGAAGGTGTAGCCGGGGCCGCCGCCGCCCGTGCCATCCGGGTCGCCGCCCTGGATCATGAAGTCGGGGATCACCCGGTGGAAGGTGATGCCATTGTAGAACCCACGCTTCGCGAGATTCAGGAAATTGGCCACGGTGATGGGGGTTTTGGAGGCGAACAAAGTTCCTTCGATGTCGCCCTTGCCGGTTTTTACGATGATACGGATGTCAGACATAACAGGGCGTTCGTCGCGGACGGTGACATTTTTGTCACGGCAAAAATGCCTCTTTTTCATCGGGGAATTTGTGCCAATGTCTCCCCATGTCGGAAAACAAGGTGACAATCGGCCTCGTCCAGCACGCCTGCTCGGACCAGATCGACGAAAACATGGCAGCAGCAGAGCGCGGGATTCGCGCGGCGGCGGCGAAAGGTGCGCAAATCATTTGCCTGCAGGAGCTCTTTCGTTCCGTCTACTTTTGCCAGGTCGAGGACCACAAGTACTTTGCCCTCGGGGAAAGCATCCCCGGGCCGAGCACCGACCGCATGCAGGTCATCGCCAAGGAGCTCGGCGTCGTCCTGATCGTCTCCCTTTTCGAGCGCCGCGCCCAGGGGCTGTACCATAACACGGCCGCGATCATCGACGCAGACGGCTCCTACCTCGGCAAATACCGGAAGATGCACATTCCGGATGATCCGCTTTTCTACGAGAAGTTCTATTTCACCCCCGGCGACCTCGGCTTTTCCGCCTGGCAGACCAAGTTTGCCCGCATCGGCGTGTGCGTGTGTTGGGACCAGTGGTATCCCGAGTCCGCCCGGCTCACCGCCCTGCATGGGGCGCAGATTTTGTTTTTCCCCACCGCCATCGGATGGCATCCCACCGAGAAGGAGAAGTACGGCAAGCGCCAGCACTCCTCGTGGGAAACGGTGCAGCGCGGCCACGCCATCGCCAATGGCTGCTATGTCGCGGCACCCAACCGCATCGGGCACGAGGCACCGGACGGCGGCGATGGGATCGAATTCTGGGGCCAGAGCTTCATCTGCGATCCCGCCGGCGAGATCGTGGAGAAGGCTTCGATCGATAAGGAAGAAGTCATCGTGCACGAGATCGATCTCGATGCACTGGAGACCCAGCGCACTCACTGGCCCTTCCTGCGCGATCGGCGCATCGATGCCTACTCGGACATAACCCGCCGGTTCATCGACTAGGAGATCAATGGGCGACCTCCTTCAGCTCCCCACGCCAAGCAACGTCTTTGGCCAGATTCTTATCGGGGCGATCGGAATGGCGGCGTTTGTGTATGGAAAGAATACACACAAAGGAAAGCCGATGGTGATCGGCGTGGTGATGATGACCTATGGCTTCTTCATCTCCGAGACCTGGCTGCTCTATGGGATCGGTGCGGCCCTCACTGCGGCGCTCTTTATCGGGGAATGAGCGAACCTGCCCGACTATTGCCCGGTTCGGAGGCTCCGTTTCAGTCAAAGTTTCAGTTGGGGACCACCCTGCTCGCCATCGGAGCCGGGCTGGTGGTGGATATCGGAGGGACCATATCCTCGGAAATGTTCGTCATGAGCCAATTGGGACTAGCGGCAGGCCTCGCCCATTTTCCCATTTCCTTCGCCGAACTCAGCAAGCCCAGCCACGACCCGGCCCAACTCCTCGCCGGGTTTTTCCACGGGATGAGCTTCTCCTTCATCGGAGGCTATGTTGCAGCGGTGATCGGGCGGAATCAACCCGTGCTCAATGCGGCACTCTTTGGCGTCGCGACGACATTGACCGGCCTCTTGATCGGCGGTGGCTCACCTCTCTGGATCAATGTCCTGGGAATAGTTACTACCGTGCCGCTCACCATGCTGGCCGGGTATCTGGTGAAGCGTACCTACCGCTGAGCGATGTCGCTTGATCTGCGGCATATCAGGCTTCGCTCGATCGCGGCCGGCCTTCTTACCGACGTCGGTGGCACCATCGCAGCCATGATCCTGGGAGATCTCGTCCTGAGCTTCATTGCCGCCACGAAGGGTATCTCCGCGGAGGAATACGGACGTCACCTGGCCAGCGGGCCCATCTTCCAATTTCTGAGCATGGTGAATGGACTGATGTTTTCCTGCGCCGGCGCTCTGGTCACCTCGCTGCTGTCGCGGCCTTACTGTCTACTCAATGCGCTGCTTTTTGGCATCTTCACCACCCTCACCAGCCTTTGTTTCTTCACTACCTCAATCGACTACTACACCATGCTGGTCTGCATCATCATCCCGCCCATGTGCGTGATGGTCGGCTTTTTCGTTTCCCGTAGCAGTCTCTAAAAAATCCCGCCTGAGGAATTTCTCAGGTGGCAACTCATCCTTCCCTCCGCCACAATCTCTCTCACTATGTCGACCATCCACCCCCTGTCCTCATCTGCCCCCAACATCGCCGTGAACGTCGGAGAAACGGAACGCATCGCCAGCCTCGTGGGCGGCGTGCTGGCCGCCGGCGCCGCCGTAGTCCAGCGTTCCGCCGCTACTCCCATTCTGTTTCTCGCCGCCGGGCTGCTCATCCATCGCGGAGTGACCGGCCGCTGCCAGGTCTACGACAAGCTTCAGCTCAATACCGCGAAGGCTCCCGAACCCATCGAACTCTGATTGCCCCAGCGGCCTGTTGAAAACCATCCGAATCCAGCACCTGACTCTGCTGTGTACGCTCCTTGAGAGCGCGGCTTTTGCTGCGCCCTTGCCTCCCGAGGACGTGGTCTTCAAGCCAACCTTTCTCACCGGCTACGACTCGCTCACCGCCGGCACGGGCTTCGTCGCAAAATTGCCGGATGGCGTTGTCTTTCTCACCGCCCACCACCTTTTCGGACCTGCGGCAGGGCTTGAACATGATCTCGCTCCCACCGAGGCGAAGGAATTTGCCAAGGCCCTCGCCGCCTCAGGCATGAATCACGCCTCACGCGTCATTACCTCTTCGGAGATGCTGCTCATTCCCTCCGCCAAGGCATTGACCAACGCGGACGTGGGCCACGATGTCGCGGCCTTCCGGCTGCCGGGCTACACCGAAAGCGCGCTGGAGGTCTCTTCAGTCCCGGCCAAGCCTGGGGATATCGTCTACCTTCTGGGCAGACCACGGGGTGAAGAAATGCTCCGCCTCATGCGGGGCACAGTAAGCCGCCAGCAAAAGGATCTGCTGGAATACGATTTTGACGAAACCGGATTCAACCTGGCGGGCACCAGCGGAGCGCCGGTGCTGAATGAAAAAGGCGAGGTGGTCGGAATCAATCTCGGCGGCGGAGAAAAGGGCAGCAAGCTATGGGGCTTTGCCAACCCGGCCACCTCATTCGTTCCTTTGGTGACCGCCGCCTTACAAAAGGAAGGCTCGTCCCAAATTCCCGCCAAGGACTAGCGCGAAGCTCTGACCCGCACTTTCACAGGCACCAGGCGCGTCTCCTGTCGGCGCCACAAGAGAAAGGCGCCGAAGGCCAGCACGATCAGCGCGTAGGTGGACGGCTCAGGCACGGCTTGCACGCCTGCGCCAAGGCTGCTTCCACCCGGCTCGTAGCCATCGTCGAACCAGAGATTGTTACCATCGACCCGGAAGGTGCCTTCAAATCCCGGGTCGTTACTCACAAAGCTGAAGTTGGCAGGAGTTAGGCCGTTGAAGCCGCCAGCCACCGTCATGATCAGGAAGTTGGTATGGCCGGGAGGCAGACCCGATGGATTGAGTTCGAAGACCAAAGAGCTGTTTCCCTGCAAGGTGATCTGGCCGGAGATATAGACAAACTCCGAGGAAGCATCGTTGGTCAGAGTCAGCTGGATCGTGGCGGCGGAATCCCAAAGCAGATTGCCGTTGATGCGAATGGCGTGCTGGCTCCCATCCGTAGCCAGCGTTCCGCCCAGCAGCGCCACATTTCCCCGGCCCAGCGCAGCGTCGTTACCCACGGCCAGCGTGCCGTCCAGTATCGCCGTTCCGCCCGTGTACGAGTTGCTCCCGCTCAGTATAAATTGCCCCGAGCCCGCCTGTACCACCGAGCCCCCACCCGAGATCTGCCCTGCAAATCCCGTATTGTCGCTCCGGTCAAAAATCAAAATGCCTTTGTTTGTCACGTTCCCAGTGATCGAGCCCGTCGTGCCGCCGTCGCCCAGCTGCAGAGCCCCAGCGTTAATCGTCGTGCCGCCGGCATAGCTATTGTTGCCCGTCAGCGTCAGAGTGCCTGTCCCTGCCTTGATCAATGTGGTCTTCGCGCCGACTCCATCCTGAATCGTTCCCGCAAAGGTGGTGCTCGCCGCCGTCGTCGTCGTCAACGTAGCGCCGCGCGCATTCACCACCGTCCCGCTATTGATGATCCTTGCATTCGCGCCAACGCCCGCCAGCGAACCCACCGCCAGGCTCTGATTAAAGAGATCCAGCGCACCGTCATTGATCACGAGGTTGCCCGCCGCAGATCCCAGCGCCCGCGATGTGCCCATCCGCACGGTGCCGCTGTTGATCACTGTTCCGCCGCTGTACGTATTCGCCCCATTCAGGACAAGCAATCCCGTGCCATCCTTCTCCAGACCACCCACCCCATTGATCACGTTGGCCAGCGCCACGTCGCTGTTGAAATCCAGAATCAGCGTCCCATTGTCCGTCACGATTCCCGAACCAAAGGAACTTCCATCGAGCAACTTCAGCGAAGCGCCCGCCGCGATGGTTGAGCCTCCCGTATAGGTGTTGGCCGCGGTCAGCGTCAGCGTGGTGCCTGCCCCCAGTTGCTGGAGCGATCCCCGTCCGCTCACCAGACCGGTGAAGCTCTCATCCGTTCCGTACTTGAAAGCCAACACCCCGCTATTCGCCACGTTCCCGAGGATCGAGCCGGTACTTCCGCCATTGCCCAGTTGCAGCACGCCCGCTGAGATCGTCGTCCCTCCGGTATAGGTATTCGCGCCGCTCAGGACCAAAGTCCCCGCGCCGGCCTTCACCAATGACAATGCAGCCGCCGCCGGAGTCGCTCCAGGGGTGGTGTCGGCAATCGTTCCAGCGAAGGTCGTCGTCCCGGTGTTGGTGGTCGTCAGGGTCGCAACCTGCCCGCCAAAGTTCGCCATGACGCCGCTGCCCGAAAGCGCACCGATCGATACTCCACCACCATTGATCTCCACCACCGCGCCAGATTTGATCTCCACCGGGCCACCCACGCCCAGAGCCCGGAGATTACCGGTCCGCAGCGTGCCGCTGCTCACCACCGTGCCGCCGGAGAAAGTGTTCGCTCCGCTCAGGAACAACAGCCCGCTGCCAATCTGTTGCAGCGAACCGCGCCCGCTGATCACCCCGCGATAGAACAGCGTATTCGACGTGTCAAAAATCACCATTCCATTATCGGCGATCGAACTCGTGGCAAAGGCATTCACCACGCCTCCTGTCCCGATCTGCAATGTGCCCTGGCTCACTGACGTCGCTCCGAGGTAGGAATTTCCACCCTTCAACACCAGCGTGCCTGTGCCCGATTTCGTCAGGCCAAATTTCGTGCTCGTCGCCGCCACCCCACCGCCCACTGTGAGCGTCGCGCTGTTGACCGTCACCACCCTGTTCCCGTTCATCAGCACGCTGCCCGTGCCGAGATCGAGGTTATTGGTCCCCGCAAAAACGAAATTCCCATTCCAGTTTTGCGCGTTGTTGGTCGAAAGCGTCAAGGCCCCGCCCGAGCTGTTGCCCAGGGTGCCGCCACCAATCGTCAGCGTCCCGGTGCCGATCGCATGGGCGTGTCCCAGATCGAGTTCGCCAGCGCTCAGCGTCGTGCCGCGTGTATAGGTGTTATTCCCATTCAGCGCCAGCGTCCCACGACCGTTGAGCACCAAGGCCACTCCACCGGATCCGTCCACGATCGTGCCATTGTAGGCCGTGCTCGCATTAAGATTCGAGGTGAGAGTCGCCGCCGATCCGCTCATGTTCGTAATGATGGCGCCCGAACTGCCCGTGATCGAGGTCACCGCGGTGGAAAATCCATTCAAGTCCAGCGTGGCCGAGCCGATGCCCAAGCAGCCCAGCCCCAGCGCGGATTTATTACCCAACTTGATTCCTCCGCGCTCGATCAAGGTTCCGCCTGAATAGGAATTTGCTCCAGTCAGGGTCAATGTGCCCGTGCCCATCTGCCGCACGCTGCCGGAACCGAGAATCACTCCACCGATGGTGATGTTGTCCATCCGGTTCAGGGCGAGTTGGCCGGAGGTGGCAATCCGGGTGCTGGCAATGGAGCCGGTCGTGCCGCCATTGCCCAGTTGGAGCATTCCGGCGCTAATGGTGGTCTGACCGAGGTAGGTGTTATTGTTGGTCAGAAGCAGGGTGCCGGTTCCGGATTTGGTAAGGCCGTAAGAGGCGACCGGCGCGGAGATGACGCCGCCGACAGTGAGAATATTGGAGCTAACCGTGACGGCGCGGGTGCCGTTGAGAGTAACCCCTCCGGTGCCCAGATTCAGGCTGTTGCTTCCCCGGAAGGTGAAGTTAGAATTCCACTTCTGGGCGTTATTGGGGGCCAATGTGAGATCTATCCCCTGAGTGTTATCGAGGACGACGGGGCCGTTAATGGTCAGAAGGCCGGTGCCGATGGCGTCGCTGCTGTTGATGTTCACGCCGCCGGAGTTGAGAGTGGTTCCACCGCTATAGGCGTTGCTACCGCTCAGCGTGAGGGTGCCCTTGCCGGACTGAATGAGAGAGAGCCGCCCGGCGCCATCGGCCAAAGTTCCGGCGTAGGTGCCGGAGATCGCGGCGGTGGTGGTGAGCGCAACGGCGCTCATCGCAGTGGTGGTGATGAGGGCGGCGGAGCGGCCCGAGAGGACGCCAACGGTGAGATTGAAGGTATTCAGGTCGAGCGTGCCGGCGATGATCGAGAGACTGCCGCTGACGGAGCCGAGAGCCTTGGCGTTGCCGAGTCGAATGCCACCGTTTGTCAGAGTGGTGCCGCCGGTGTAGGTATTTGCGCCGGCCAGAGTCAGGGTGCCAGGACCAGTTTGAGAGACACTGCCAGCTCCACTAATGAGGTTGGAGGCCGTTCCGCTGGTGGCGCGGGTGAAAATGAGCCCGGTGTTGTTGACCACGTCGCCATTGCCAAGGCTGCCATTGCTGGCACCGTCGCCGACTCGAAGTGTGCCGCTGGAGATGGTGGTGACGCCAAGGTAGCTGTTGCTGCCGGTGAGAGTCAGCATGCCTTGGCCGAGCTTGGTCAGCGCGCCCGTGCCGGTGATGGAATTGGCGAGGAAGGCGTCGAAGCCATTGGTGTCCACGGTCGCGCCGTCGGTGCCAATGCGGAAGCCGCGGAGATCGTTGAAGGCCGCGCCATAGCGCATCGTGCCGCCGTTGATGAGGAGCGTGCTGTTGCCAAGGCGGCCATTGGTGTCGATCTGCAAGACTCCCTTCAAGAGCGAGGTCGTGCCGGAATAAACATTGTTGCCCGACAGCACAACGGTGCCCGAGCCGAAGGTGGTCAGCGAGCCTGCGCCGCTGATGTCATTGGCCAATGTCACCAAGCCCGTGCGGCTGATCACCAACGAGCCGTTGTCCACCACACTGCCGGTGCCCAGGTTGCCCACTGCTCCGCCCGCGCCAACCTGCAGCGTACCCTGGCTGATCGTGGTCATGCCCACATAAGTATTGCTGCCGGTCAGCACGGTCGTTCCCAATCCCAGCTTGTTCACCGACATGTTGCCCGAAAGGGGCAGCGCGAAGGTATACGTTCCGGTATGATTGAAATTGACCGTCGCATTGCCGAGGCCCGACGTGATGCCACCCGCCTTCAAGGTGCCCGCCAGAGCACCCGTACCGAAGTTGATCGTGCCCACCGACCCGAAGCCATCCGCGAGATGCAGCAGCCTGTCGCCGCTATTGACCTGCACTTCGCCAGTGCCCGCGAGATTGAGCGTGCCGATTCCAACCTGGCCAACCGTGAGTGTTCCGTTCCTCCATGAACCTCCTGTGATACTAAACGTACCGGTGCCAAACCTGCTATCACCGACATACGCGGCGGCGTCATTGATGATGCCTCCCGTCATATTCACGGAGCCGACGCCGATATTACCGACGTGCAGCGTGGATGCCATGGTCCAGGTACCCGCGGAAATGATCGCCGAGCTTTGCCCGGTGCCGCTTCCGATGAAGGTGGAGTTGTTGGAAAGAAGGCCGCCTGAGATGCTCAGGTTGCCTGTGCCCGTGCCGGTAAAACCAAGATAAATATCCGCCGCGGTGGCCGTGGAGCTTACACCGACTTGGGGCGGTGGCACCACATCCCTGCTCCGAGAAGCTGAGGCTGAGATCAGCGCTGTTCCACCATTATCGATAATCGCATCTGTCGCCGCGGTCGGCACCCTGCTGCCCGACCAATTACTCGTCGCTGTCCAGTTTCCCGAAGGGACAATCCAAGTGCTTGCAGCCGAGGATATTTCAACAAAAGCCAAAAAGACCATCGCAACCAAGGCGCGGCGAGAGGCATGCCCAAAAAGAGTTTTCATAAAGAGGATTTACTGAAGCCACGGGCGCGTCGCGGCGATCCGCTAGCACATTCCAAGGAGATTAACGCATCCGGTTGCCTAAAGAGACTAAGCTGGATTTGCAGGGGTTCAACTATTTATCTATGCAACCAAACAAACCGTTGCGTGCCGCGCAGTCGAGAGGGATTGAAAAGAATTCCGACATCTCGTAAAGCTTACCGGACCGACCCAAAACGTGGGATTCACCTTACCAGACGGCAAGCCAGCCTAAGCCACAAGGGCAAGACCTCAGCGCCCGCCTTTGCCGAAACGCACGGCGCATCCATCCCAACCGCCGAAAAATCTCCGAAAAATGAAGCTCTGCTGCTGCTACACGCCCGCTCACGAGCAGCTTTTTAGGGACTATTTTCTCCCTTCCGTAGAGCAATCGACCTTTGAGCTAACGGCCTCTTTCCTCGACATAGCAGGGACGGGAAATTTCCTCGCCCAGGATTTCCTGGATTGCATTCGTCGCAAGCTCGCCTTGATCGAAGCCTCGATCGAAAGCCATACCGGGGAGATCATTGTTTGGGCCGACGTCGACATCGTTTTCTCCGGCGAGGTGAAAAGTGTCGTCAACGATCTCTTTGGCAAAGATCGACAGCTCAAGCTCCTCTTTCAGCGCGAAGGCCACCACCTGCCCGATGTAAACACTGGCTTTATCGCGATAAGGTGTGATGAGGAAACTCGGGAATTCTTCCGCGATGTCTCTTCTCGTTTGAACCGGGAACCTTCCAAAAACGAGCAGGCCGTCGTGAACGATTTGCTCCAAGCCGGCACCACGATTCGCTGGGAATATTTGCCTTGGACCTTCTACGCCCGGACCCACGGGTGGCCGCCTCCCCGTACGGCGATCCTCTACCATGCCAACTACACCAAGGGAACCAATGGAGTTGGGCAGAAAATCGACCAATTGAGAGAGTATCTGGCTATTCGCCAGAGCGAATGGCGGCGCATCTGGTCATGTCTCAAGCGCGTGCCGGGAAAGCTGCGGGCGAAATTCATTCGCCAGGCGCTCTCCTAGTTTTCCCTCAGGCGTACTTTCCGGGCGGGGACCGTGGAAACTCCTGGCGGCGCGACAGGTCCGTTACGAACGCTCAACCCAACAAGCACTGGAGTCTGGTAGATAGCGAGGCGATAACCACGAACCTCCTATTGACGAAAGGCGAAAGCGGGGGCAGTTTTTCCCCATCGTGGAACTGATCAATCTTTGGCCAAGTGGGGTGGCCGCCATGCTCGCCTGATATGCCCCGTACGCTTCGGCATAGCCGTGCCCACGATTACAAATTCCTCATTCGTCGCTGGCGCAAACTGGCTCCCACCGCTGGTTTGGTCGTAAAAAAGTACTCCGAAGCGGGAGGGTACGACTTGTTTTGCCTGGCTTCGCGCCGGGCCAAAACAAATGCGCCCGCCATTTATATATCCGCCGGCATCCATGGTGACGAGGCGGGCGCGACGGAGGGTCTTTTCCAGTGGGCGCAAGCCAACGCAACGGCTCTGCAAGAGTTGAACCTGCTGATTTTCCCCTGCATCAATGCCTGGGGACTGGTGAATAACAGTCGGCGTGACCGGGATGGCAACGACCTGAATCGGTGCTTCAACAAGCTGGGCGTGAAACAAATCGCGGATCAGCTCGATGTGATCACCGGATGCTCGTTCGATATCGCGCTCCACCTGCATGAGGACTACGACGCGGAGGGCGTCTATATTTACGAGATCCAGGCGGATCGTCCTTTTTGGGCCGCCGATATGATTCGGGCGGCTTCAAAAATCATCTTACCCGATTTGCGCAGGACCATCGAGGGACGGGCGGCCCATGCCGGCATCGTGCGGCGCCCCAAGATAACCCCGGATCTCATGCCGGACTGGCCCGAGGCCTTCATTCTCTATTTCCGCAAGGTTATGCGCGTTTTCACTGTGGAAACCCCTTCGGAGTTTCACCTCGACGACCGCATCGCCGCGCATGGCGCCATTCTCTCCAAGGCCCTCTCCCTTTGCCGGAAGGAATTCGCGGCGAAGAGGGCCGCCGGGAAGAAAATCAGCTAACCAGAGCGCCTTTGCGGCGGGCTCTCCGCGAGGCGAAGGCGGCTCCGATCGCGCCAATCGCGAGAAGACTCCAGGTGCCGGGTTCAGGTACGGCCATGATCGCAAGATCGTTTCCGCCGGTGAACGAGTTGCCCTCATAATTGGCGGCGTAGGTCAATTTCCACGTCATGGAGTTGAAGGTGAATGTGCTGCCTTCGGTATAAGTTCCGCTAGTTCCGTTGATCGTGGCAAAGGTTCCCGTGATCGCGTCGTTGCTGTCATTCACCAGGAGATAAACCACATCATTTTGCGCAAGGCTGTATCCGGTCGAACTGAGCAGGCTAAGCTTGAGATCGCCGCTGACCCCGACAGAGCCTGTCGCGCTGACCCGATCGGACACGTCGCCCGAGGCGCTCGTCCCGGCCGAGGTGCGGCCCACTTGCAAATCGAGGTGCGCACCGGAGCCCGCCAGAATGGAGAAATTGCCCGTATTCAGCGTGGTACCCGCGCTGGTGCCCTGCCCGTTGCCGGGTCGAATCGAGGCGCCCGTATTGCCCGCCGCCGCGCCCAGAGTCAGCGCGCCCACGCGACCTCCGCCGCCCAAAACCGCCGAGGTTGCGAGATTCGCGGCATCGCCCACAAAGATGGGACTGGCCGAAATCGTGCCCGATACCAGCAGAGTGCCGGCATAGACCGTGGTAGTGCCGGTGTAATTATTACTGCCACTGGAAAAGAGCATCGTGCCCGCGCCGGTCTTCGCAATGCTGCCAATGCCAGTGATCCTGCCGCTCACCTCCGCGTCGATGGTTTGTGAGGTATCACCGATCTTGTAAGTTAGCACCGACGTCGCCGCGCTTCCCGTCGTGCCCAGGGTGACATTGCCACTCAGCGTAAGCTTGTTGCTGCCGCTGTGTTCAAGCGTTCCGCCCACCGCATTTGCGCTGAGCACGGACATGGTATTCGCCACGGTCACCGCATCGCTGCGGTTATAGCGCAAGGTCGAGCCAACCGTTTGCCCGGCCACGGTTGAGAAGGTCAGGTTGCCTGTTCCCAAGCTGCCGCTCGTGCCACCATTGCCGATTTGCAACATGCCGCCCGCCGTGCCGCTTTGGCCGGAGAGCGTCGTCCCGCCGGTGTAGGTATTGTTCTGGAGGAAGATTACCGTGCCGCCGTTGAGCTTGCCCAATCCGCTGCCACCAGCCGCCACGATCTTTGCATCAATAATGAGCGTCGACGTCGCGGAGTTATTGCCCACATTGCTGCTGCCGCCAAAGCTGATCGTATTGGCGGAATTGCCGCCATCAGAAATTGTAGTCGCATTTCCGCTATTCAGCACGCCGCTCTGAACGAGCTGGCCGATGGTGATGGCTTCACCGAGCGTGAGTGTAAAAGCAGGAGCGGTCGTGCCGCCGGTGTAGGATTTTACAGCGGGGGTACCGCCGATGCTCGCCGTATCCGCCGTGGAATTCGTCCAACCGGAGTACGCGTTCGTCCCGTTCCACCAATTCGCCGAACTGCTGCTGAAGGTGCCGCTGCCGTATTCCAGAGTCGCACTGCCGTCTGGAGTGGCGTCCCAGTAATAGGTTGCCGCAGATAGGCCGGAGGCTGAAAGAGCCAGACAGGCGGTGACTTGAAGGAACAGGTTGCAGAAGCTTTTTTTACGACGCGGGGGGAACTGATTAGTCATGGCGGCCATTTTAGTTTGCGCGTCGAAACGCACAACCTTCCCCGCCTGTTACACGTCACACATGGTGTAACTATTCGGTCAATTGCAGGGTGACTTCCGCGCCCTCTGCACCAAGCTTGAAACTCTTCTTCGTGCTCAATTCCCCCCGTTTCGCCGTGACTTCATACTCACCGCGAAAACCACGTAGCTCCGCCTGCCCCGATTCCGAAGTCGTGAGATTCTCCCTGGTCCACCATTTGCCGAAAACCAATTCGCGCCAGACCTTCCCGCAGGGCGTGAGCTGCCAGTTCTCATCATAAAGCGTGGCGAATTGTTTGAAGCCGCCGGGGCCGTCCTTGAATCCCCAAAGTACGAAGCCATCCGTGGAGGGGTGGCTGAAAAAGATCGTCAGTGCATCGCGCAAATACGCCGCCCCGATCTTGCGGTCCTCAATTTGCAGGCTGAACTCCGTCATCTGAATCGGCAGATGAAAAGCGCCATACCGGTCGAGGATCTCCAGGATTCGCGCCGGCGCGGTGAGCTCCTGCCCAAAGTGACCCTGGATGCCGATCCCCTGCAACGGAGCCTGCTGATCGACCAGATAACGGATGTTCTTCTCGTAGTTGTCCTGATGTTTGTGATCCATGCCGCGGTCCGTCACGATGCCATAGTCGTTGATGAATAGACGCGCGGTGGGCGAAGCTTTGCGAGCCGCAGCAAAACAATCGACCATGAAGACATCGCCGAAACGGTCCATCAGGTCATGATTGTCGAAGGGCTCATTCAACACATCCCAAATGGTGGTCAGAGAACCTACCGTGGTAACTTCATCCTGAACATGGTGCATTACCTCAGCGCGAAGCTCCTCGGGTTTGGCGCTGAGATCTTTCATGAATGGCGGCAGTTTGCGCCACGACGCCCAGACCAGCGTATGCCCACGCAGCGTGATGCCGCTGCGTTCGCACCAGCGGGCCGCCGCCAGCGGCGTCTCCCGATCCTGCATCCAGCGGGCCCACTTGAGATCATTCTCGAACGTCACCACATTGAAATCTCTAGTGATGGCCTCGCGATACTTTTGCGATTCCTCGCTATTTTCCTCCGCGATGATTCCGGCATTCACCGCCGAGCCAAAGAGGTACTCATGCTTGGTCTGCGAGATTTCTACCGTGGCGCCTTCCACCGGCTTCCCCAAGGCGTCGATCACCTTGATCGTGAGATTGGCTTTGCGAAACTTTTCGATGCGCTCATCCGCCTCTGCTCGCCACGGGGCATCCTCCTTCATGCCATCGTAGTTGAATTCCTGCTTCGAGATGGGCAAATCCGCCACGGCCACCGAGGGGCCATAGTCGCGAATCTCGAGGCCGGCAATTTCCAGGTCCTGACGTTGATAGCCGAGGCGAAGACACAGCCTTGCATCCCCGGCGCCGAGAGTGGCCTTTGCGGCAAAGGGCACCATGATCTCCTTCCAGGCCTTGCCGGTGCTGGCGGAATACTGCACGTACTTCTCAAAGTTGCTGCTCTTCTCAAAAACGACCTGCACCCGCCCCTCACCAGATTCCTGCTCGCTGGCAGTGGTTCGCATCAGAAAGCGAACCCACAAGGTGTCGCCCGACTGAGCGCCAACCGGCACGGAAGCGACAAGCTGGGCATTCCGAGCATTACTGGCCGCGGCGGAAGACTGGATACGGATGCCTGGCAGGCTGCCCTCCGGCGTATCCAAGGCGGGAAGGGAAACCGCCAGCTTGCCCGCCTCGGAACCTTCCGCGCCAAAGCGCTCCAGATCCTTTGTGCTAAAAATCGTGCGGTAAGGCTTTGCGGAATCGGCCCCTCTGACCGACGCCAGGGCCAGGAGCGCGAAGAGAGCGAGGCGCCACACAATCGATGCCCTAGTTCTTTTCGGTCAGCGAGATGTCGGTGAAAAAATACTCATCGGGCTGTTTCGCCATGCCGCTGAGGATCAGGTAGACGTTATCCGAGGGATCTTTGGCGGCTACGGAGAAGCGGAATTCCTTCCACTCCTCGCTCAGGGCGAGGTCCTCCTCGCGCCACATCTCGCGGAAATTGGAGCCTTCCTTGGAAGAGACGGTCACGACGATATCGGCTGCGGTTTTCGCTTTGGCGCGGAAAGTCAGGAGGTACGTTTTGCCAGATTCCACATGCACGTTACGCTGGACGAGCTGGACGAAGTAACGCTTTTCACCGGGTTCGGTCACCTCGACGGAGACGGCATGTTTGCCTCCTTCAATGGGCACGACATTGGCGGTGGCTTTGGCGGTACCCATGGTTTGCAGCGTCCAATCCTTCAAGTCGTCTTCAAAGGCGCCGTTAAGGATGAGCTGGTCTTCGGCGTGGAGCGAGGTCCAGGAGAGGAAAAGAGCGAGGAGGGGGATGCTGATTTTCATAAAGCGTTTCAAAGGGAAGCTCGTCGGAATACCTTCCGCCAACAAGCTGACGCGGCTGTTACACGTATCAGGTTCTGGCCAAAGAGCGGAGCGTCGGGCCGGGGACCCATTGGCCGGGGAGCATGACCGTGCGCTGGCGGGCAGGGAGGCCGAATTTGTTGTGGTTGATCTGCTCGACCACGATGTCGACGGCGGCGGAGCCGACCTCGGAGGCGGCCTGGTCGATGCCAGCACAGTGGGGAAACTTGGCGGACCAGTCGAGGTGGACGAAGCCCACGTCCTCGGGGAAACGATAGCCAGCCTCCGTGAGCCACTCGTACATGATCAGTTCCGTGGCAACAACGGCGTCGGGTTTGGTTTTTTCAACCCAGGCGAGGGCGGAGTCGCGGTTCCAGTCGCGAGGCATGTACAGGCCGGGGGAGTTCCGCTGTTTCCAACGCTGCTGAAAGGAGAGGTAGCCGGCGGACCAATGGTAGTGCACGCGTTCGTCGTCGCGGCGGGCCATGGCAAGGCCGACCCGGCGGTAGCCGAGCTTGCGGAGTTCCCGGAGAGCGGTGAGCACAGAGTTGTACTGGTCGTTACTCACGCGGGGCAGATAGGGCTTGAGCAGGGAGTAGCCGATGGCGGCTGCGCTGAATTTGTCCCAATCGAGATTCAGGTGGCCGTGGGACGTGCCCATGGGGGCCACGACCACACCGCAAATGCCACGCGCGTAGAGAATGCGGCTGAGGCGCTGGGAGCTGAGGTCGGGCTGGTTGAGCCAATACTCCTCCAGGCGGTAGCCGAGGCGCTCGGCGCGCTCAAAGGCGCCGTCGTGGAATTGAAGATAGGTGTCGTGGTTGCGCCAGACGCCGCGTTTAGCGCCGCTGGTGAGGTAGGCCAGCACACCAGCGCGCTTGTCGACCGAGCCGCTCCGCACGTAGCTCATGAAGGCCGAGACCATCGGGTTGGGCCGGTAGCTGAGCTTGCGCACGGCGGAGAAAACCCGCTCCTTGGTGGGCGCGGCGACGTAGCCGGCATTGCGGAGTACGCGCGAAACCGTCATGCGGGAAACTCCGGCCTCCTTGGCCACGGCCACCAGCGTGGGGGATCGCAGAGCTGGCATGGGTGGCTTCTTACCGTTTTTTTCCGGTAAAACCAAGCTATTACGACTCATCGGGCGAGGGCGAAGCGGTGAAAGATAGAGGCAAAAAGGGTCACTGTCCGCGCCACATGGGCTTGGTCAGCGCGACGCTGGCATCGCTGCGTTTCACCACATCCACGTGGCCATCGGCCCGGAGCAGCTGGGCCGTGTTGTTGGGATGGCGGAAACTGATGTAAGTGGAGTTGGTCCCGGCCGGCGCGGTGATCTCCGGCGCGGCCGAGACCAGATCCCACTCCTTCACCACTTCGCTATAAGGAAGGGTTCCCCACTGCGCGGCATCGTACATGAGAATCGCTGTATTCTTGCTGACGATGCTGGTGACCGGGCGGGGCGTCTTGTATTGGAACGAAAGGCCGCCTGCGTTGGCGGAATCAAGCCCGATTCGGCTCTGGGTGGAGCAATACGCGCGGGTTATATTGGCGTTTGACACGCCACTATATTCGGCTGACGGGCAAACGAAGACCTTGTTGGCCTTTCCGTCCACTCGCAGAGGGAGGTAAGGAGTAATGGCTCCCTTATCCCAATCCGTGGACGTTGTCCCTGAAACCACCGAATTGATGGCAGGATAGCTGTTATTGTTTTCGGCGGCGTAGGAATTGAGCGCCGTATAGATCTGCCGAAGATTCGAGGAACACTGCGTGGCCCGGGCGGCCTTCATCACGTTGGAGCCGACGGGAAAGAGCAGAGCGGCCAGCAGGCCGATGATGGCCGCGGTCGCTAGGAGTTCGATGAGGGTGAAGCCTCGGCGGGTGGTGAATGGATGCGCGTAAATCATGGGGGGAATCGACCGGAGCAGATTCGCTCAGAACGGGAGCCGGGGCAACGGTGCCGATATGTTACACGTATCACATTTGGGACAGGAATCGGACGGCGAGAGACTTTTTCTTTCCGCGCGGGCCGGTCCTTGGCATGATGCGGGGCTCTTATGTCCCGTGAAGCCGTCATCGATCGCGCCACCAGCGAAACCACGATCCACGTAAACCTTTCCCTCGATGGGAAAGGTGAATCGAAGGTTAGCTCCGGCATTCCCTTTTTCGACCACATGCTGACGCTGTTTGCGCGGCATGGCCTGTACGACCTCACGCTCGAGGCCAAGGGAGATATCGAGGTGGATTTTCACCACACCGTGGAGGATACCGGCCTTGCGCTGGGCCAGGCGCTGACCAAGGCGCTGGGCAACAAGGCGGGCATCCGCCGCTACGGCTATGTCTATGTGCCCATGGATGAGGCGCTGGTCCGCGTGGTGATCGACCTGAGTGGCCGGCCCTACCTCGCGTACAACTCGCCCCCGGCGGTGGAAGCGATCGGCGGCAATTTTTCGTTCCAGCTGGTGGAGGAGTTTCTCCGCGCGTTTTGCGTGGCGGGCGGAATGAATTTGCATGTCGATATCCTGGCCGGACGCGACGCCCACCACATGGCGGAGGGCGTATTCAAGGCCCTGGCGCGCGCGCTGGATGTGGCCACGCAAATCGACCCGCGGGTTCAGGGCATCCCCAGCACCAAGGGCGTGCTCTAGGGCCTTGGCCCAATTTCATCCCGGTGATTTGACCCGCGTGGCGGATCGCCTACCCTATAGTCTTTCCATGAAACAAATCGGCGTCGTTGATTACGGCAGCGGCAACCTGCGAAGCGTCTCCAAGGCGCTGGAGGCGGCCGGCGCTTCGGTGCGCCTGGTCACAGAGGCGTCGCAGCTTCCGGGCATTGATGCTCTGGTGGTGCCAGGGGTTGGCTCCTTTGGCGATTGCGCGAAGAATCTCCGCCAGTCCGGCCTCTGGGATCCACTCTCGGAATGGCTGCGCGAGGGTCGGCCTTATCTGGGGATCTGCCTGGGTTATCAACTGCTTTTCGAGTCGAGCGAGGAATCGCCGGGCGTAAAGGGTCTCGGCGTGCTGCCGGGCCGGGTGGTGCGGTTTACGGATACGAGCCTGAAGATTCCGCACATGGGTTGGAACACCCTGAGCACGACGAATGGCCCGCTCTACCAGACGCTTGGCGAGGAACCGTCGTTTTACTTTGTGCACTCGTTCTATCCGGTGCCGGATGAGCAGGGCATCGTGAGCGGGACCTGCACTTACGGTCTGCCCTTTGCGGCCAGCGTGAGCAACGGCAGCCTGCACGCCACCCAGTTTCACCCGGAAAAGAGCCAGACCACCGGGCTGGCCTTGCTGCGAAATTTCCTGAGCACGCTCGGGTAAGTCCCGCGCGGCAAGATTGACATCGAACGCCTTCTTCCTTTCACCTCACATCCATGCTTTTGCTTCCAGCCATTGACCTGATGGACGGCCAGGTCGTTCGCCTCAAGCGCGGCCTTGCCTCTGAGAAAACCGTTTACTCCAACGATCCCGTGCGCTTTGCCAAAAAGTGGCAGGAGGCGGGCGGGGATTGGCTGCATATCGTCGATCTGGACGCAGCCTTCGGCGGCATACCAAAGAACCTCGAGGTGATCGCAAAAATTTGTGAAGCGGTAACCGTGCCCTGCGAACTGGGCGGTGGGATGCGGTCCTTTGAGAATGTGAGTGCGGCGTTTTCGGCAGGCATCAGCCGGGTAATTCTGGGCACACGCGCTTGCGAATCGATCGAGTACGTGCGCGAGATGTGCGAGGAGTTTGGCGGCACCCGCATCGCAGTGGGAATCGACGCCAAGGACGGGCTGGTGGCGGTGAAAGGCTGGACCGAGACGACTCCGCTGAAGGCCACGGACCTTGCTCTCTCGGCGCAGAGTGTTGGCGTTGGGACGATCATCTATACCGACATCGCGACAGACGGCATGTTGCAGGGCCCCAATTTTGGCGCGCTCCAGGAGATGCTGGACATCCTCGATTGCGATCTAGTGGCGAGCGGTGGCGTTTCCTCGGTCGAGGACCTCCATGAGCTGGCCGCCATGCGGGGAATGTACGGGGCCATCATCGGCAAGGCGCTCTACGACGGGAAGATCACCCCTCCCCTGCCCCGTTTTTCGGCCACCTAAAACGGCGGCTTCGGGGCTGGAAAAAGTGCCTGCGTAAATTTTTCCATCAACCCCTTGTCAATCACGGATGGTCTGCGTAGGATGACCGTCCGATTTTAATGGCTGGGTAGCTCAGTCGGTAGAGCAGAGGATTGAAAATCCTCGTGTCGGGGGGTCGATTCCCTCCCCAGCCACCTCCTCATAGTCAACGACTTATGAGAATTGTCGGCAAAAAAACGCAGCAAATCCCGCTAATGCGAGATACAGGGTTCAAATGGGAATGACAGGCATTCAGTATCTCTCACAGAAGCTGATACACCGATAGACACACCGCCTCTGTCGCGGGGAAAGTCCTTTCCTAGCCAGGGAGTTGATTCACCACTTCTGACGATTCCGACATCTCGATCACAGTCGTAAACCTCCGCCAAAGCCGACGGTTTATGATATTGCGAAATTTCTATTTTCTCGAAGACGCGGGGGCAGCACCTACCGCCCGGAACTCCCCATTGGATTCTTTCGCCAAATCCTTAAGATAGCTGGGAGAAGAGTCTTTGTTGGGAATCCAAAGACAGAAAACCTTGGGCCTTGAGGGCTCTTTTCCAAGAATGCGGCCTATATCATTTAAGGTATCCCTGGCGTGTTTCGGCGGGATTTGACCGTCCGTCAGAAAGAAAATGGTATCTGGTGGAGGCGAAGCCTGCATGACATAGCTAAATGGAGAACGCCAAGCCGTCCCGCCGGCCCAAACCTTCTGAGCCAGGACGCCTTTCATTAGCTTATGAACATTGTCCGGGGTCGTGGAGACCCACTCCGGAGGAGATTGCTTTTTTCCGGGACGCAAAACAAAATTATCGTATTCATTATTGACCTTTTGCCACTGGTCTTTGATCTGGTCCGCCACTTGGTTGTAAAGCCACGCGCCTCCGGCCCAGGGAATAATGAGGACTTGAGTGTCGGGCGGCAATGCCTTCAGGCACTTCTCGAGTTCCGCCTCCATAACGAGTCGAAAATTTCCATCCATGCTTCCACTATAGTCTACGAGGAAGGCAACGCGCTTGGCCTTGGTTTGCAAACCGAAGAAGTTAATAGAAGGCCCGCTGCCTCCGCTGCCGCCCATTGCACCTCCGCCAACCCCAAAGCCAGAACTGCCGCCGATGCCGGACATTTGAGCCGGACTGAGTTCACTGGTTGGAAGAGTGGGCAAATCCGGCAAGACGACCTTGGCTGCGCCCTTGGTTGTAATACGAGCGGCCTGAGGTGGAGCGCTCAGGGTGCTTTGTTTTTTGACCTGGATCTTATGCTCAATGGCCCTGGTGCTCGGGTCGGGCGACTTTGGGCCCGCCTGAAAGGTCTGCTTGCGTGGTTGAAAACTCTGGACCACGAGATAGGTCGCGAGCACGGCGAGCAGCAGGTGAAAAAGGATACTGACGACCAGGAACCGTCCATGAAGGAGGCGTCGCCAGCCTCGCGGACTTGGGGAAGGTGGCTGGATAATATCGCTCATCGCTATTCCTCTTCGCCCGTGGTAAAAGTGACGTTGTCGATGTGGGCGACAGCCAATGCGTCAAGCACATCGACGGTGCGGCTGTACTTCGCGTTCGGATCACTTACAATCGTGACGACGGCCGGTGTCTTAGCTTCGTCGGCATTCTGCTTGAGCCGCATGAGAATGCCCTTCAATTGCGGCAAATCAACGTTGGTCGAGGAATCAACGACATCGTCGTTCAACGAGACTTCCCCATCTTCAGAAATGGTGATGATCTGCTCATCCACGAACTCGGTCTCGCTCTGCGTCTCCGCGGACCCCGGGAGCTGGGTATTGAGTTCCTTTTCCACCTTCACCGCGCCAGCCATAACCATGAAGAAAAGCATAATTACGAAAACCACGTCGATCATCGGCGCAATCTGGAAGCCAATGCCACCCTCGTTCACGTTCGGTTCAAAACGCTTCATTGGGCTATTCCTTGTTAACGGTGGAAAATGACAGATCCACAATATCGGCCTGTGCCGCGGCCTTCATCGCTTGCGAAACATATCTGGCCGGCACGTCGCGATCGCCACGGACGACGATGCGGAAAGTCGGGTTATTTCCCTGGGCAATCTTCTTCTCGCCGACGGTTTTGGCGCTTCGGATGAGAGGCACCAAATCCTCAGCCTTGGCGTAGACCTTGTCGTCGAAGACAAATTCCGCCTTCTTTGTGTCTGGTAGCCACCGAACATTGACGATGGCCTCGGCGCGCTGGTTGTCTTTTTTCTGGGCGTGAGGCGCCGGCGGCAAATGAATCGTCTTATCGACCTTGAGCACTTGTGCGGACGTAATCATCATAAAGAAAATGAGGATCACGAGCAGCACATCGACCATCGGAGCGATCTGAAACTCAGGTTCGCCGTCTCCGCCTCCACCTCCTGCCATATCAGTAGTTTCCTGGATTCAAGGTTGAATGGATCAGGCCAGACTCTGCTCGCCTTCAGGTTGAACAAGCCAATTGGGATTGGCCGCGTACAACTCCTCATCGCCGATATGGGCGCCGGCAAATGCGTCATAGGGCATCTTACGGAAAAGGCTGCTCACGATGTCTTGGATTTCGTGCATGGTGCCGGCCGCG
>FTBG01000343.1_pt1 | contig 29965 bp, 27 predicted proteins | sample 1639311 | NCBI WGS metagenome assembly FTBG01 (sample SAMEA3914864, study PRJEB12502) | metagenome | biome: forest; material: soil | place: USA | collected 2012-03-12 | depth 0.3 m | reverse complement strand
GTAATCACCTGTCATGCGTCACCAGAATAAAACCGTCAAACTTGGCCGTACGGCTGAGCACCGCAATGCGCTGCTCGCCAATCAGGCCTGCAGCCTGATCGAGCACGGTCGGATCAAGACCACCCTCGCCAAAGCCAAGGCCGTTCGTCCTCTCGCCGAGAAGATGATCACCCTCGCCAAGCGCAATAACCTCCATGCCCGCCGCAACGCGGCCGCGCTCCTGCGTAACAACAGCCAGCGCACCGCCCTCGCCGTGAAGAAGCTCTTCACCGAGCTCGGGCCCCGCAGCGCCGACCGCAAGGGTGGTTACACCCGCATCATCAAGCTCGGGCCCCGCGCCAGCGATTCCGCCGAAATGGCGCTCATCGAATGGGTCGATATCGCCCCGGTCGAAGAAGCCGCTCCTGCTGAAGTCGTCGAGACCAAGGCCGCCAAAAAGCCCGCGAAAGCCAAGGCCGAAAAGGTCGAAGCCATCGAAGGCGAAGTGACCGAGGAGAAGCCCAAAAAGGCTCCCAAGGCCAAGAAGGAAGACAAGGAATAGTCCTGCCCTTCGGCAATCAATCAACAAAAGGCCGGCTGGTTCTCCAGCCGGCCTTTTTTGTTTTTGGGGCAAAACCGTCCAAGTCAAGTAACTATTACTCACGGGCTCCGTCCCTTAGACGACTGGGCTGTACAGCTTTATGCTGTGCATTCGCCCCGCAATATTGAGAAATTAATCGCTCCGACCCAGTGTCACGCTATACTCGCTTGGTTCCATGGTAATCAACAAATTCACAGTCAAAGACTTTAAGTCGATCGAATCTGCGGAACTTGATCTTGGATGCGTCAACATATTCATTGGAGCAAACGGTAGCGGAAAGAGTAATCTTCTTGAGGCATTCGGAGTTCTTGCCGCTGCGGCGTTCGGGCGGGTTGACAACGAATCTCTAGTTCGACGCGGTTGCCGTCCCGGTGGATACTTCAAACCGCTCTTTCATGGCAGTCGCCATGACGGACTTACTATTTTGAACGTCGAGGCAAAGAGTGCCGAATACGAAGTCACCCTTGCAAGTCCGGAGTCAACTCGCCCATCCGGTTGGGAATTCAAACGAGAGGTGTGGAAAAGCGGGGGCAAAAAACTCGTAGATCGCGTTTCCGCAGATGGAAGTAAAGGGGATCCACAATCCGGCCTAGCAGCCCTTCAACTCGCTACAATCCCAACTAGTAATCCCGCCGCAAATTTTCTCAAAACCCTCGCTGGGTACAATATTTATTCACCAGATACGCCAATGCTTCGTGGGTGGACTCCCGATCCTCAAACACGTGAGCCGGTTGGACTTTCTGGAGGCCGTCTTGCAGAGGCAATGCATGAACTTATGAACCACAAAGATGGAGGCGGCGAAAAGCTCACCGAAGAGCTAAAGGCAGCCGTCGAATGGTTCGCTGGATTTGGAATAATGAAAATGAATACAGGGAACGATGCGACTACGTCGATCCACGGTCTCGCATTTATGGATCGGTTTTTCCGAACTGATAAATACCCCGGCACTGATCAGAACCAATATTATTTTTTAAGTGCGAACGACGTGAATGAGGGCGTACTTTATGAACTGTTCCTGGGGGTGCTCTGTTTGCACCCTGATGCTCCCAGTCTTTTTGCCATCGACAATGGTGATCACGGTCTAAACCCGCTCCTTGCGAAGCATCTAATGCAAGCAATGTGCGGCTGGCTTTTAAAAAGCAAACGCCCGAAGCAGGTACTCATGACTACGCATAATCCACTCGTGCTAGACGGACTCCCATTACAAGATGACCGGGTTCGACTTTTCACCGTTGATCGTGACAATCGAGGCACAACGAATGTACGTAGATTTATGGTAACCGACCAGCATCGTGAGATGGCCGCAAAGGGTTGGACCCTATCACGAATGTGGGTAAATAAGCTCATTGGCGGCGTTCCAGATGTCTGATCCGCTACGAATAGCTTTAGTTGCTGAAGGTTGGACAGATCGCAGCGTCGTTGATGCTGCGATCACGAATTTGCTAGGAGAACGCAGCTATGATCTTAATCTTCTGCAGCCTGAAGATCCATCCGCGACACCTCCTTTTGGGGTGCCAAGACCATATGGTTGGAGTGGAGTTTACCGATGGTGTCGTGAGGCTGTCGATCGATCGAACCACCTAGGCGCCGATGTTTTGCTTACCGCCTACGACTTGGTTATTCTTCACCTTGACGCTGATGTCGCGGATAGCAGCTATCGAAGAGCCCATATCCTCAATCCTCCCAATCCTGACGACCTCCCCTGCTCAAGTCAGATATGCCCGCCTCCAAATTCCACAACCGATCCACTTCGCATCGTGCTTCTTCAGTGGGCTGGAGAAAACCATACCCCTGAGCGTGTAGTTCTATGCACCCCCTCCAAGAGTACTGAAGCATGGGTACTCGCGGCACTTTACCCTCTAGACGCCTCCGTCGTGGGAGGAAATCTCGAATGCATCAAGAGTCCAGCCAATCGTCTTCAGGCAATGCCTGAAAATGGACGTATGGTTCGTTCAGGAAAGAAAATCCGGGAAGAATATGAAATTCGCGAGCAAGAAATCAGCGCTTCTTGGCCACAAGTCCGGGATTTCTGCAGCGAGGCTGAGCGTTTTTCGATTGAGTTTTTAGCGGCAGTGCCAGTGTGAGCATCGAGTAAATCCCCATCAGGTTCTTCCGAGAGTGAAGGCTTTTTCGCACGTCAATTGCGAAAGCATCTCTTCCTTATTATTCGCAACAAGAGATAGAAATTGATGCTTTAGCAGGCAGTTTGGAGCAATTCACCAGACAACAAAAAGGCAAACCGGTTCCCCAGCCCGCCTCTTTGATTTTGCAAACCCCTGCACCTCGTGGCGCCCCGGAAAAAGCAAAGCCGGCAGGGGCTCTCCTCCCCTACCGGCTTGCTCTATCTCCCTATGTTTCCCTTGTGATTACTAACTAGACCGCTTTTTCGCCGGTCTCGTCGGTGCGGATGCGGATCGCTTCCTCGACCGGGGATACGAAGACTTTGCCGTCTCCGATCTTGCCTGTCTTGGCGGCTTTCACGATCGCCGCGACCGCGCTCTCCAGGAGCGAGTCGGCGAGCACCACTTCGATTTTGATCTTCGGCAGGAAGTCCACTGTGTACTCACTACCGCGGTAGATTTCCGTGTGACCCTTCTGGCGGCCGAAGCCTTTGACTTCGCTGACCGTCATTCCCTCGATGCCTAGATCCGCCAGGGCGTCTTTGACCTCTTCGAGTTTGAACGGCTTGATAATTGCCTCGATTTTTTTCATAGCTGAGTTCCTTGTAGATCAGACGGGGGTTATTTGTTGAGGATATAACCTTCTTCGCCGTGATCCGAGATGTCGAGACCTTCGCTCTCCGCTTCCGGAGTTGGGCGCAGTCCGATGACCAATTTCACGATGAAACCGATGATCGCCGTTCCCACGACCGCGAGTGCGATGGTGATGGCAATCGCCTCCAACTGGGGAATCCAGAGAGTGTGGCTGTCGATGGCCTTGACCAGGCCGTTCACACCACCCACTGCAGGGTTCGTCAGGTTGGCATTGACGTCCTTGTTGACCAGCACACCCGTAAGGAAGGCGCCCATCGTTCCGCCCACCGCGTGGACTCCGAAGGTATCCAAGGCATCGTCGTAACCGATCATACCCTTGAGGTACGTTACGGCGAGGAAAGGCACGATACCCGCTGCCACACCGATAATCACCGCTCCAGAGGCGTCCACAAAGCCGCAAGCAGGAGTGATGACCACGAGGCCAGCGACGGCGCCCGAACAGAAGCCAAGCACGCTGGGCTTGCCCTTGAAGATGAGTTCGCAGAGAGGCCACACGAAGGAGCCTACCGCAGTGGCCAGCGTCGTGGTGAGGAAGGCATTGGCGGCCACACCGTCGGCGGCAACGGCGCTACCGGCATTGAAGCCGTACCAGCCAACCCACAGCAGGGCGGTACCAACCATGCAAAGCACCAAGCTGTGAGGAGGCATGGGCTCTTTGCCATGGCCCAGGCGCTTGCCCAGGATAAGGCAGAGAACGAGCGCGCTCCAGCCGGAGGACATATGCACCACCGTACCACCGGCGAAGTCGATCGCAGGAATCGCGGCAGTCGCGTTCCAGACACCGTTCATGAAGCCCGTCGAGCCCCACACCATGTGAGCGAGAGGGAAGTAAACTCCGAACATCCAAAGGGTGACGAAAACCATCAATGGGATGAACTTCAGACGCTCCGCCGTGGCGCCGAAAATAAGGGCGGGAGTAATGATCGCGAAGGTCAACTGGAAGATACAGAAGACATTCTGCGAAACCCAGTAGGAGTAGTTTCCGTTAGGAATCGAATTCACTCCCTTGAGGAAGAAAAATTCGGTGCCGCCAAAGAACGGATTCCCGAAGCTCGCGCCAAAGACCAGGCTATAGCCAACCGCCCACCAGAGGATGGTGACCAGGCCGGTGATGCCGAAACACATCGCCAGGATAGACAAAACGTTCTTCACGCGAACCAAGCCTCCGTAGAAGAGAGCCAGACCCGGAAGGGTCATCATAAGCACAAACGCGGCCGAAACCATCATCCATGCATTATGGCCAGGACCGGATTGAGCGGCCGTCGGTGCCACCATGCCTGCGGGGATTACCGTGAGGGCGCCCGTCGCGTCCTTTTCCGTCTTCAGCGGGGCCGAAGGGTCGCCGTTGGTCAGGTAGGCCTCGAGAATGCCTACGCGCTGTTCCAGCGAAGGGGCAAGCGGAGCAGGCGAAGCGGCAGGTGAAGCAGCCGGAGCCGGAGTGGCCGCAGCGTCTTGCGCGAACGAGCTTTGGGTAAAGCCTACCCAACTAACGGCCAGGGCGGCCACAGTCAGGGTAGACAGGATGGATTTTCGAGTGAGCATGGATGGATGAATTTTTTGGGTTTGCTGATGTAGTGGGTTGCCGCCCGCCGAGACGGGCCGCAAACGACCTCAGCAAACGCCATGCCAAGTCTCGCCATAGAGAAGCCACCCAACGTCGAATCGACGAGATGGTTAAAACACCACACCCTTAAATTCGGTGTGGCTTTTTATGCACCTAGGCCTTCGCTTTGCGCTTCTCGCGCCAAGCCACGAAGAATTCCCAGGCAATCGGAAGTACCGAAACGAAGATAATTCCCAGGATCACGTAGTGCATCTGTTTCCGCACAAAGGGCAGCGTGCCAAACCAGAGGCCGGCCACCACAAACAGTCCCACCCAGGCTACGGCCCCGATAACATTGTAAATCATGAATTTACGATAGGTCATCGTACCCGCGCCGGCGACAAATGGGGCAAAGGTCCGAACAATGGGAACAAAGCGGGAAAGGATGACCGCCCGCCCGCCGTATTTCTGGTAAAAAGCATGGGCTTTATCGAGGTGCTTCTTGTTGAGAAGCCAATTCGACTCAAAGTGGAAGACCCTCGGCCCAAACCACTTGCCGATGGCATAGTTAGTCGAGTGGCCCAAAATTCCGGCGAAGATGAGAAGTGGCAAAACGATCTCCCATTTCATCATATCCTGGGCACAAAGGGCGCCTACGGCGAAAAGGAGGGAATCTCCCGGCAGAAAGGGCGTAACCACCAGCCCGGTCTCACAAAAAATGATGGCAAAAAGGAGGGCATAAACCCACATCCCATAGTTTTGGATGAATTCCCGAAGGTGGTCTTCGGAATGAAGGATGAAATCGAGGATCTGATGCACGGCTGGTTGTGTAGTTTTCAGGGCGGGGAAGCACAACTGAAATCGGCGGGCTTGACCTTGGCGGGCCGCCCCTTCAGATGGCTGTCGACCATGCCCGACGACCCCGCCGAAACCACCCTCACCTCGATCGACGAGGCGCTGGAGTATTGCATCACGCAGGCCGAGGGGGATGGCATCCTGCTCCAGGAGGCCCTGAATCGCCTCGGCCCCGCCAGTTTCTGCTTCCTCAGCCTGCTGCTCAGCATCCCATTTATTCAGCCGATCTCGCTGGGGCCTTTCACCATGGCCAGCGGCATCACCTTCATGGTGGTGGACTGGCAGATGGCGCGCGGCCACGGCACCCCGGCGCTACCCGCCCGCACCCGAGGCTGGAAAGTCCACGGCAAGGGCTGGCTCACCTTGCTGCGGGTCTGCCGCCGAACCCTGGTCTTTTGCCGCAAATTCACCAAGCCCCGCCTCGCGAGCTGGCTCGGAAGCGACCGGCAAACCGGCTGGCTCATCCTCATCGGCGGGTTCCTCCTCGCCCTGCCCTGCTTCAACCTGCCGCTGAACAACACCATCCCGGCGATCATGATCCTCTTCGCCGCGCTGGCCTGGCTGGAACGGGACGGCCTCATGGTGCTGGTCTCGCTGATCTTTGGCGGCCTCACCGTGCTCTATTTCATCGTGGTCTACGGACTCATCTGCTTTTTCGGCGTCCAGATTCTGGGCTGGGTCAAAAGCCACCTGCCTTCCTTCCTCGGTTAGGGCCTGTTAAGGTAACGAGAAATGAGGAAAAAAGAGAATCGAGGCGAACGCCGAGATGGGCTGCGCGAAGCGCAGGTCCCGCAAGCGGGACCGGCCTTTCACGGCCGCCAAATTTTTGAGTCAAAAATGGGGTGATGAGGCGAATCGAACCGGAGCGCAGCGGAGATAGGGCGCGCCTGGCGCGGGGCAACGCCTGCCGGAGGCACCAATTGAAATTCGATGAGCCGAAGAGCGCCATTTTGGGCCAAAAAGACCCTTTTTCGCCGATTTCGCTCGTTACCTTAACAGGCCCTAGGGCGGGGGGATTTACCAGCGATCCAATAAGCCATGGCGCGGAGGCAAGCCAGGTTGCCGAAGCTGCGGGTGGGTACTGCCAAATCCAGCCGCCCCTCCGCTGCGTATTGACTCTCCCTTCTGAAAATGGTACTGACTTTCCCTGTGCCACATCTCTCCGGTCCCCACCGCAAACCTTTCACCCGCCTTGTCGCCGTTGACTCGGCCCTGACCACCGCCTCTCCCCCCTCTTTCGCGAGCTCTCGTGCCCCTCTCCAAGAAAAAATGTATGGTATTTCACGCGCCCACTCGGCTTTCCGGCCTTTTATCCGACCCCGCCCTCCACAGTCCCCGCCAGTACGTTTCAAGATATGTAGGGTATTTCACGCAACTCCACCCTCACCGAGCTCCAACGTCACAAAAATGTATGGTATTTCACGCATCCGCCCTCTTACGCACTCATTTCAGCGGAGAGCCTTTTTTATTGACCTACCCCAGCGAGGAAGCCAGTTCCTTTAGGCCATGCATCGACTGACCCTCCTTTCCGCCGCGCTTTGCCTGGTGGTCCTGCCCATCGGGCTGCGGGCCGCCGACGACATCCCGGTCGGGGAATTTGCCTCGCTCACGGGTGGCAGCGCCAGCTTTGGCCAATCGTCCCACAAAGGCACGGAACTCGCCATCGATGAAATCAACGCCCGCGGCGGCGTACTCGGCCGCAAGATCAACCTGATCACCGACGACGACCAATCGCAGGCCGGCCAGCCCGCCACCATCGTGCGCAAGCTGATCTCGCAGGACAAGGTGGTGGCAATCCTCGGCGAAGTCGCCTCCTCGAAATCCCTGGAAGCCGCCCCCATCTGCCAGCAGAGCAAGATCCCCATGATCACCCCGGCTTCGACCAATCCCAAGGTGACGGAAGTAGGCGACTACATTTTCCGCACCTGCTTCATCGATCCTTTCCAGGGTTCGGTCATGGCCACCTTTGCGAACAAGCGGGGCTGGAAAAAATTCGCCGTGCTCACCGATGTGAAACAAGACTACAGCGTGGGCTTGGCGGAGTTTTTCGTCAAAGGCGTGCAGGCCAACGGTGGCGAGATCATCAAGGAGCAAAAGTACTCCACCGGCGACAAGGATTTCAAAGCCCAGCTCACTTCCATCAAGGCCGCCAAGCCTGATGCCATCTTCATCCCCGGCTACTATGCCGAGGTGGCGCTCATCGCTAAACAGGCGAAACTATTAGGTATCAAAACCCCGCTGCTCGGCGGCGACGGCTGGGTTGGCGACTCTCTCCTCAAGGTCGCGGGAACGGCGCTCGATGGCTCGTTTCTCTCCTGCCACTACTCGGACGAAGACACCTCCCCGAAGGTCCAGAAATTCCTCGCCAGCTATAAGGCGAAATTCAACGGCGAGGTGCCCGACGACATGGCCGCGCTCGGCTACGACAGCGCCATGATCCTGGCCGACGCCATCACCCGCGCCGGCACGACGGACCCCGCCAAGCTCCGCGACGCCCTCGCCGCCACCAAGGACTACGACGGCGTCACCGGCAAGATCACCCTCGATGCGCAGCGCAACGCCTCCAAACCCGCCGTAATCCTCACCATCGGCAACGGCGGAATGCATTTCGTCGAGACCGTCGCCCCGTAAGCGCCCGGCGAGAATCCGACCTAGGCATGGCCGATCACCTCGTCGAGTTTCTCCAGCAAATCATCAACGGGCTGGCCCAGGGCTCGATCTATGCGCTCATCGCGCTGGGCTACACCATGGTCTTCGGCGTGCTGCGGTTCATCAATTTCGCGCACGGCGATATCTACATGCTGGGCGCCTTCACCGGCTTCTATGTCGGCCCCAAGGCGCTTTCCTATTTCGGCCCCTCGTGGGCTGGCGCCACCGTGGTGCTCGTCGCCGCCATGCTGGCCTGTGCGATCATCGGTATCCTCATCGAGCTCATCTGCTACCGTCCCCTGCGCGATTGCCCGCGCTTGACCGTGCTGATCACCGCCATCGGCGTTTCCTTGTTTCTCGAAAATGCAGGCCAGTTGGTTTTCGGCGCTGATCCCAAGGCGTTCCCGGAAATCATCGTCGATCGCGCCCTTGAACTCCCCGCCAGCCTCGGCCCCCTGGCGAACCTCACCATCACGGTCGGGCAACTCATCGTCTTCGGCGTCACCATCGTGCTGCTCATCGGTCTGCGCACCATCGTCCAGCACACCCGCACCGGCATGGCCATGCGCGCCCTGTCGGTGAATCCGCTGGCCGCCTCGCTCATGGGGGTGAATACCGACGTGGTGATCTCCTTCACCTTCGGCCTGGGCTCCGCCCTCGCGGGCGCGGCGGGCATCCTCACTTCGATCCAGCAGCCCAGCATCGACCCGCTGATGGGCATCAATGCCGGGTTGAAGGCCTTCGTTGCAGCGGTGCTCGGCGGCATCGGCAACATCCCCGGCGCTGCGCTGGGCGGCCTCATCATCGGCGTCGTGGAGGTGCTGGTGGTGGGCTATGTGGACTCCTCGTACCGCGACCCCATCGTCTTCGGTGTGCTCATTCTCATCCTGCTGGTGCGCCCCACGGGGCTGCTCGGCAAAGTCGAAAGGGAGAAGGTCTAGATGTTCGAGCGCTCCAAGATCCTGCTGCTTATCGCGCTGCTGGTCAGCGCCGGGGCCACGTTTTTCGCAGGCCGCATCAGCCCATACTACTACGACATCATCATCAGTATCGGGATCAACATCATCCTCGCGACCAGCCTCAATCTGGTCAACGGCTACACCGGCCAATTCTCGCTCGGCCACGCCGGTTTCATGGCGGTGGGCGCTTACGGCTCGGCCTGGCTCACCCTGACCTTTGGCTACGTCCTCGGCGTGAGCACCGTGGCGACGACGACGACTTTTTTCGGTGCTTTACTGGCGGGAGGTCTCGCCGCTGCGGTGGCCGGCCTGGCCGTTGGGGTACCTTCGCTGAGGCTGCGTGGCGATTACCTCGCCATCGTCACGCTGGGCTTCAACGAGATCATCCGCGGCGTGATCCAAAATGCCGAGCCGCTCGGCGCGCAGCGCGGACTCGGCGGCATGGTGCTCCACACGAATCTCTTTTGGACCTTCGGCTTTGCCGCCCTCACTGTCTATGTGGTGTTGAACCTCGTGCGCTCAACCTACGGCACCGGCTTTCTCGCCGTGCGCGACGACGAGATCGCCGCCGAAGCCATGGGCATCAATACCACGAAGTACAAAGTGCTGGCCTTCGTCATTGCCGCTTTCTTTGCGGGCGTGGCGGGCGGATTATACGCGCACTTCAAGCAATTCATCACGCCGGAGGGCTTCGGGTTCCTCCGCTCGGTGGACATCGTCGTCATGGTCATCGTCGGCGGCATGGGCAGCACCTGGGGCGTGTGCCTCGCGGCGGTGCTGCTCACCATTTTGCCTGAGTGGCTCCGGGTCGTCTCCACCTACCAATGGCTGCCCGAGTGGCTGCGCGAGGTCGCGGAAAACCGCATGATCCTCTACTCGCTGCTGCTCATCATCCTCATGCTGACCCGCCCGCAAGGGCTCTTCGGCGGCCTGGGAAGAAAGAGGCAAACCTCATGAGCCATCTGCTCGAATTGCTGGACGTGACCGTGAAATTTGGCGGCCTCAAGGCTGTGAGCGAACTCTCGCTCCACATCCGCGAGGGCGAGCTGGTCGGCCTCATTGGGCCCAACGGCGCAGGCAAGACCACCGTCTTCAACCTCATCACCGGCGTCTATCGCCCGACCTCGGGACAGATTCACTTCGACGGAAAATCCACCGTCGGGCGGCGCCCTTACAAAGTAACCGCCCGAGGCATCGCCCGCACTTTCCAAAACATCCGTCTCTTCGATTCGCTCAGCGTCTTCGACAATGTCCGCACCGCCTGCAACATGCACCTGCGACACGGCATCTCACATGCGCTGGTCCGCGCGGGCGCCTTTGAGCGGGAGGAAAAAACCATCGAGTTCAATGTGATGGAATTACTGGAGGCCTTTGACCTCGCGAAGGATCGCGACAAGCCCTGCCGCTCTCTCAGCTACGGGCACCAGCGCCGCCTGGAAATCGTACGGGCCCTCGCGACCCGGCCCCGCCTGCTCCTGCTCGACGAACCGGCGGCCGGCATGAACCCCACCGAAAAGGCGGAGCTCATGAAGCTCATCCGCTTCACCCAGGAAAAGTACGGCCTGGCCGTGCTGCTGGTGGAGCACGACATGAAAGTCGTGATGGGCATCTGCGAGCGCATCGCGGTGCTCGACTACGGGAAGAAAATCGCCGAGGGCACGCCCGACCAGATCCGCGGCAATCCCAAGGTGATCCTCGCCTATCTCGGAAAGGAGAAGCCCCGTGCTTGAGGTCCGCAATCTATCCGTCTCCTACGGCTCCATCAACGCCCTGCATGGAATCTCGCTCGAGGTAAAGCAGGGCCGCATCGTCACGCTGGTGGGAGCCAACGGCGCCGGCAAAACCACCACCCTACGCACCATCTCAGGCCTAATCGAAGCGCAGGACGGCGGGGTCCTCTTTGAGGGAAAGCCGATTACCAATTTTCGCCCGCACAAAATCGTGGCGCGCGGCCTGGTCCAGTCGCCGGAGGGCCGCATGATTTTTGGCAATCTCACCGTCATCGAAAATCTGCGCATGGGTGCTTTTCTGCGACGCGACCGGGCAGGCATTGCAAAGGACCTCGACTACGTCTTCGAGATGTTCCCCCGGCTGAAGGAACGCATGCAGCAATGCGCCGGCACCCTCTCCGGCGGCGAGCAGCAGATGCTGGCCATCGGCCGCGCGCTGATGAGCAAGCCCAAGTGCCTCATGCTCGACGAGCCCTCGCTGGGCATCGCTCCGCTGCTCGTGCAAACCATTTTTGACAAAATCGTCGAGATCAACAAGACCCTCGGCCTCACCATCCTCCTGGTCGAGCAAAACGCCAACCTCGCCCTGGAGATCTCCCACTACGGCTACGTGCTGGAAACAGGCCGCATCACCCTGCACGACGAAGCCGCCAAGCTCCGCGAAAACAAGGAGATCCAGTCCGCGTACCTCGGCGGCTAGTTACTTATCCGACCAATCATCCGTGCGGAATGGCGAGGCAGGAAGCCCTTCTCTATTGTAAAGACTGCACGGCGGCGTACTGCCCCACGCATAGCGCACGGCCACCGGCTTGGCCACCTTGTCGCTGGAAACCACCACGGTATCGCCGTCGATCACCGCCTGAGCCCAGACCCATTTGCGATCCTCGCCCGCGATGCCAAAACCGGTGAGTTCCTTGGGCGCGACGGGCGGACGCCCATTCGAGGTCCAGGGCGGCACGCCCAATGTCAGCCCGCCCCCAATTTGCGTGAACGCGATGCGGATCTTGTTTCCCTCGATCTTCATCGAGTCGTAAATCGGCCCGGAGAAAACGAGATTCTCCCCATACGCCACGTGTCTCGCAGCCAGCGCCAACCGCAGGCCCACATCGAGCTTGTCCTTGGGGTGAATATTCCAGGGATCGCCGATATCGACCGCGCTTGCCATGCCCGTGGCCGGCAGCGTCAGCGCCTTGAGCTGACCTTCCCGAACGAACGGCGAGCCTCCCTCCGATGGCGTCTTCGCCGGAGCTCCGCACGAAGCCAACTGCACAAAAAGAAACGGGAAATCCCCCTGGCCCCACTTTTCGCGCCAGTCCGTGATCAATCGCGCAAAGAGTGCGGCATACTCCGGACCTTTCGGCCCGCCATTGGCCTCGCCCTGGTACCAGATCACGCCCTTGATGGCATAAGGAATGATCGGCGCGATCATGGCATTGAAAAGATTCCCCGGGGCCGTCTGCCCCCCATCCGGCGGGGTGGGCGGGACAGGCTTGGGCGCGCCTTCCTTCGGTTTGGCGGGCAAAGCCTGCCCGGCCGCTGCGGCCTCGGCCGAGGCCGTCTGCCAATCGGAGGCGGCCTTGTAATACTCCTTGCCGGGACCATCGAACCACGCTTTGGCCGCGACGTCGTAGTCCGCCTTGCGCTTGGCATAGTCGCGCGAGGCCTCATCAAATCCGGCCACGAGCTTTTTATGCGCATCGAGGTAGTTGTTGAAAGCGGGTGCTTTCTCCAATCCGGAGAGGCTGGTCCATGCCTCCGCCGGTGTGCCTCCCCAATAGGTGCCGATCAACCCGACCGGATGACCCGTCGTCCGCACGATCTCCCGCGCAAAATAGTAGGCCGCCGCGGAAAATCCCGAGGGACCACCCGCCTTGAGCGAAGCCGGCGTGCAAACCGCCCAACTCCCTTGCAGCGTATCCCCGCGCCGAGGCTCCAACCCCGTGGCGGGCATGACGCGAAAAAGACGGATCTTCGGCTCGTTCGCGGCGGCGACGGCCTGCGCTCCCCGGCTGTCGAGCGTGATCCCAAAGGCCATATTGGACTGACCCGAGGCCACCCACACATCGCCGATCGCCACGTCTTGATAGGTCACCGTGTTTTGCCCGGCCACCACGAGAGTCTTTGGGTCCGCGGTCTGGGCTGGAAAATCCACCCGCCACGCGCCATCGGCTCCAGCGGTCGCGCTCAGCGTTTCGGCTCCGAGCGTCACTTTCACGCTCTCGCCAGCATCGGCCCAGCCCCAGATGGGCAGCTTGGCTCCCTGCTGAAGCATCATGTGATCCCCAAAAATGCCGGGCATCACCACCTTGGCCGACGCGGTTGCGACAGCCACCAGAAAAAGCGCAACGCTGCGGATCACGGTTTGGCCTGGTAGGAAGCTTTCAAGCGCGGATCAATCTCCACCAGTCCGCCCGCCACGAGCCGCGCCATCTCGGTCGCACCCTTGGCCGTGAAATGCGTTCGGTCGCCCTTGCCCGGCCGATCGGCTTTGTCCGTATTGTTAATGGTGAATTCGGTGCTGCCGTCTTCGCCGAGGGTCTCGTAAAGCTCGGCGCTCTTCTCAAACAACTCGACCACCGGCACCTTCAACTCCGCGCCCACTTCCTTCATGGCCGCAACGTAAGGCTCCAGCTCGCGGGTAACCTTGTTTCCCGGATCAAAGGTCCGCCGATGATTCGGCGTGACGAGAATCGGCGAGATGCCCGCCTGCCGTGCCTCGTTGATATAGCGGCGCAGGTTGTCCTTGAAATCGGTCGCCGCATCAGTGGCCTCGGGCTGGGTCTTGAGATGCTGGTCGTTGAAGCCAAACTCGATGAGGACGAAGTCGGGTTTGAACTCGAGGATCTTCTGCCAGCGGTCCGGCGGGAAGGTCTTGGTGCTCGCCCCGGTCTTGGCCACATTGAGAAACGTTACGTCGGAGCTGAAGAACTCCGGCAGCATTTGCCCCCACCCCCGATGCAGATCGTCCGCCTTGTATTCGCTCACCGTGGAGTCCCCCACGATGCCAATTTTCAACGGCGCGGACTGGACCTGGGAAATCATGCTTAAAAAGAGAACTCCACTCAGGGAGAGAAGGCTAACAGAAAGTTTGGGCATATTAAACGGTGAGAGGGTCGGAAAGGAAATCCAGCATCTGGCGCTCGTCGAACTCGCTGGCGGAGAGTACCCGCGGTTCCATCGCCCACGGCATGCCGATCTCGCGAAAGGAATTCATCCGCTCGCTCGAGGAGCGGAAAAGCTCCCTGAGACCCCGAACGGAAAAGGCCGCTTCGGGCGTTCCGGGATGGCATACCTCCACAAAGCCCGGCGCCACGGCGTGAATGCCGCCGGAGGATTGGAACATCATATTCGTCGCCAGCAGATAGGGCTCCATCGCCGGAAGGCTGGTCAGGTTCTTCTCCACCGCCCCTTCCACAAAGGCCAGAAACGCGTGCCGCAGTTCATCCCGCCCATCGCTCCCGCTGAAAATCTCGCCTCGCGGATCCCGGTATTTCGTGGCGTCGTCGAGCAGTTCCATCTCGCCCTCCGTGCCGAGAACCCCAATCCGCACCGGCGTTTTCTCGGCAGCGGCATGGGCAAAAAGCGCACTGAATTTCATGCCTTGGTCAAGCGTACCCCGCACCGCGCCGATGTCGTAGCTCGCGATGGGCCGGGCGCGGTACACCTCGCCGGCGAGACGCTCAGGCCGGGCAAATTGCGCGGGGCCTTTTCCTGCCAGAAAGAACAGGCTATTGAGAAAGTGAGCCATCGCATTGGTGCACGGGCCATCCAGCACTGGCCGCCCGCCTTGAAACAACTCCCCCGCCCAGGGTGAACGCTCGTAGTATTCGCTGGTGCGCGGCCACAATCCCTGGGCCGAAATGGCGATCGGCCGCCCGATGTCGCCCCGCCATACCGCCTCTTTCATCCGCCGCGCGAGCGGCTTGTAAATATGCTGGAAGGCCACCATCACCCGGCGGTTTCGATCGGCGGCGATCAACTCCCGGAGATCGGAAACCAGCGGCACGGGTGGCTTTTCCAACAGCACAAAGAGATCCCTCTGGGCCGCGCGCAGCGTGATCTCCTTGTGGGCATGAATCGGCGCGCAAATCACCACCGCATCGAGCTCGGCCTGGTCCAGCATCTCGCGGTAATCGAGGAACCTCTCCGCCCGCGGAAGTTGGACGGCCGCCAGCGCCGCCGGCGCAGGATCCGCCAAGGCACGAATGCTGATCCGGCCCGAGGCCTGAAACGGCAAAAATCCTTCCAACTGATGCCGGCCGTAGCCACCGACCCCGATGAAACCCAGTCTAATCATTTGAGCCCAATCGCAACCAGCCGGCGACTAGAGACCCGGCCCACGAAGGCGACGGCGACGGTGGCAAACGTAGACACCGAAGATGGAGACGGCGAGAACGGCCACCAAAGAATTGCGGGTGGAAGGTTCCGGAATGACGGAGACGCTGGTAAAATTCAAGCCGGTTGCCGCACTCGTGCCAGAGTAGAGCACGATGGTGTCGAAGTTCGTGGTCGGAGCGGTCTCGTTGTAGCTGCGAGTGATGGTCGTACCCAGTGCGCCTCCGCTCAGCGAACTGCTCACGGTCATGCTGGTGGGAGAGATGTAGGTCAACGTGAGTGTCATTATGTACGGCGTGCCGGAAGTGAGCGCCGGAGTGGAGCCGGTGTTTTCAGAGGTCGACGCATTTTGCGTGAAGGGAGTGCTGGTACTAATCAGCGCGGAGTTTGAACCGGTGCGTGCCCACAGCGCATCTGTAATTCGATTGCTGGCGAGCCCCTGGTTATCGAAGGCCGTGGTGTAACCCGTGTAGTTCGCATAGGTGCCACTGGTCAGGCCGATGTTATCCGCGCTGATCTTCATGCCGCCCGAATAAAAGAGTCCCAGTCTTACATTATTCGACGAAGCGCCGTTGCCGAGCTTGCTGAAGTCCACCGTCAAGGTAATGGGGCCGCTGATGGCGCTCAGTGTGGAGGGCAGATACGCCAAGGCGAAATTGCCGGTGGGCGAGGTATTCTGGCTCGTCATTGTGCCACTGCTTACCGTCAGACTGGAAGCGGCTCCGGAATCGTACCAAGTCAGGCCGCCGTAGACGACAGAGCCTTGCGAAGGCAGCAGACCGAGACCTGTCACAAAGGCGGCGAGGCACGTGATTATTTTTAGTGTTTTCATGGTGGTTGTTTTTGGTGGTTGGAAGATCAAGGCAGGCGCGTGAGTTTGGCCGGATTGGCTCGCTGCCACTCGAAGATGGATTCGACAGGCGGCTTGGGCAGAGGGGCGCTGGCGTCGTAAGGAAACACGCGGTTGTTCTCATCGCGGGCAAATTCGCCGAGGCAGTTGAGGAAACCGGCGATGCGCCCGACCGGGCCGTAAAAGCTATTGTTGTACAACTCGACGCCCACGCAATCGGGCGAGTCGAATTGCACGGCGAGCGCGGCCGTCTTGCCGATGATGAAAGTGTTGTCGCGGATGATGTGATCGAAGCTCTTCTCCTTGCCGTACACCGCCAGGCCCTCCGTGATGCGGAAGCGGTTGTAGGCCACGATCCAGGCCTCGTTGCCGCCGTTCATGTGCAGGCCGTCCTTGGGCGAGGCGACGTCGTTGTGATAAACCACATTGCGAGGTCCCTCCGGACCATGAAGCGGATCTCCGGGACCGGTGGAGAAAAGGCCGTAGCCATAGCCGTTGTTGTTGGCCATGTCCCTCTCGTCGGAAGTGATCAGGTTGCCCTCGAGCAGATTCTCGTTCGTCCACCCCGCGTGCCACTGCGCGTCGCTGCCCTGGAAATGACCATTGCGAATCACATTGCCCGACGAGCCCCATTGCAGGTCCGGCGCATGGCGCATGTTGCGCGTGACGACAGAATCCATGAGGCAATCGAAGGACCGCTCAAGGCCCACATACCCGGTGCCGCCGCCGCCTTTGAAGAGCGAGTCGTCGGCCTCGCAATCGCGGATCTCGCAAAATTTGGAGCGAGTGAGATAAAGCGGATTGCGTCCTGCGGTGAGCACCCGCACTCCACGAAACCAGCAGCCCCAAGCGTAGGACGCGGTGGCGCCATCGGTCCACAAATCCTCCACGGGATACCAATACTTCAGGCTCTCAGGCTTCTTCTCCGCCGGGTCAGCCGGGATCGGCTGCTGCACGATGGTGAGGTCCTCGATCCCGGAGCGCTCAATGAAACCGGTCTTCTGGACAAAGGAGCCATCGATGACGGGAAACTCAATGCGCAGGGGTTGGTTCAGGGTGATCCAATTCTCCCCCACCGCGACCACCTGATACTGGCACAGGCGAAAATGGCTGGCCTTGGCGACATTGCCGACCAGCTTGTTCCAACGCTCGGTGATGGGCGCGTCGAGCACGAGCCGGTCGCCCGGCTGAAAGCCATGCCCGGAGGGCAGTTGCAGCTTGAGATCCCCGCGCAGGCCGTCCTTTGCCAAAAGAACTTCCCGTCCAAGCTTGCCCGAGCCAACCAGAACGATGGCGCCATGCTGATCGGGGCTAATCTGGGTGGTGAGGTCCGGTGCAACCTGAAGGGAGAGCGGCTGTGAGAAGTGGTCGCCATTTTCGTAAGTGGCAATGGCGACCAGGTCGTGCCGACCAGGCCCGAGCTGTTCGAGCAATTCCGCCCCCGTGAAGCGGAGGGCAAAGCGATTCCCCCACCCCTTGCCTTCCACACTACGCAAGGCTTCCTTGATCTTTTTACCTCCGGCCTCAAGGCGAAGCGTCGCGAGATTTTTGGGATTGGCCTGAATCTCCATCACACCGCCGGGGCCGATTTTCTCACCTTCTTCCGACCAATCGAAAAAGCGCACCGTCCCATACGGAATGTGATCGCGAAAAGTGAGCTTCGTCTGGTCGCGCCCCGCGCCACGCAGGACAATGCCGCTGTCGCGAATCACCAGGGTGCGATCGAGAAAGAAGGAACCCGCCGGCAACTCCACCGCCCCGCCCCCCTTGGCGACCGCTTGCTTGATGGCCTCCCGCAGGCGGGCGGAGATATCCTGATTTTCCAGGCCCTTGAAGAAATCGGGCCCAACCACTGCGGCTATTTGAGGAATGCCGCCGGGTACGCCAGTGAGACGCCAGCTCGGGTAGACCAGCCCGTCGGGTCCCACCACATCCGCCGCAGTGAGTCGGCTGACATCATTCGGCGAGAGCTTGTAGGAGGGAGGCCAGGGCGGCTGGGCCGCAGTGGTAGCGGGTTCAAACGTGAAGTCGTCGAGATCCGCCACCACCCGCCCGGGGCCATAGGAATGAATCCAGATCTCCGCCACCGTGGCATTGGGCGGCGCCACCGTATCGAGGGTGAATTGCTTCCAGGCTGATTGCTTGGACGAGAGATCGGCATGCTCGGCCGAGACCGGCTTGGCTTGCGAGGGATCGTAGTACCGGACATACACGCCCAATCCACCACCCGACACCGTGCGCCCCCAGAAAGTAAGCCGATACGTGGTCCCCGGGATCACCGCAAACCGCTCCGAAGCAACCGAAGACCCCGCCTTGTCCGAATCGTCGCTCACCCGCAGCCCCTGATTGCCCGAGTGCGCCGCCTCGCCGGAGAGAACGCTCATGGAAGAATCACCCGCGAAGTTCCAGCCGGTGTCGCCCTTCTCAAAATCGGGGTTCACGAGGAGAACGGGGCTGGCCTCGCCCCAGGCCAGCGCGGCGGAAAGGAGGCCGATTGCAACCATACAACCGGCCGATGGGAAAACGCCGATCCTCATGGCAGCGAAGCGTCGAGCGGCACCGTCTCCACATGACCATCGACGAAGAGACGCAGCCGAACCTCACCGTAAGGCGGCAGAGCCGGCAGGTTGGGCACCCAGCCGGACTTATTCGTCACACTGGAGGGCAGCTTCTGATCGACCGTGGTCAGCATCCACACCTTGGAGGGCCCGCCAATGTTGGCCACATCATGCATTGTGAGAGCCGCCTGAGGCAGGGTGGAGCTCTGAATGCCGAAGATATGGACCTTGCCCGCCACGCCGGGCTGATCGGAGAGCACGGGATTTTGGATAAACACCGGCGTATTGAGCGGAGGATTCTTCACCGCATCCATAAAGCCGGGGTCCTCCAGCACAGATACATCGACAAGGTCCGTCCGCGCGGGACCGGAGTCGGGCAGGCCGAGATAAGGAGCGATTTTCGCGCCGAAGGCATAAGAGGTGGCCGCGCCCGCCTTGCTATAATAGGGCACGATGCCCAGCGGGGCCGGCCCCGGCAGGCTCAGTTTATTGTCGTTGGCGTACATCATCACCGCCACGCCCACCTGGCGCAGGTTGCCCACCCCTTTGGCCTCGAGCCCTTTCATCCTCACCTTACCCGCCGCCGGAATGAGCAGCGCCACCAGCAGGACGATGATGGAGACAGCTGCGAGCAGTTCGATGAGCGTAAAGCCCGTGCGGGACCGGATGCCCTGACCAACAGGACGGGAAACGAGAGCAATCAATCTGGGGGAGGTGCGAAGCACGACCACATAGTCCTACCTGAAGCCGGTTGCGTAAAGAAAAGGCAGTCTCCACAATAGTAACATTAACGCGCATCGACTTGTTCTTTGAGGGAAGCCCAGGTAGACTGCGGCATGCTGCGACACCTGGCTTACGGCTGGCGAAACTTCCACAAGGACCCCGACCTCGGGATGACCCGGCTCAATTGGGAATTCTTTGCCGTGATCAAGGGCAAGTGCGCTCCTCACTTCACCGGCGAGCCAGCGCCAGCGCTGAAAAGCTTGACCCTTTGGCTGGTGCCGCCGCAAACCTCTTACCTCTGGAGCAGTTGGAACCGGCCCTGCCAGCGCGCCATGTTTCAAGTGGCGGATGTCCCCGAACTCATGACCAAGGCCTTGCAGGGAAGAGCCTGCCACGAAGTCCCCATCACCACAGCGCAGGGCGAGCGCATCCTGCAACTGGCCGACGCGATCCGGCCTTTTTACTATCACCCCGACGAGACTTACGAACTGCGCACCTCCCACCTAGTCTCGGAACTTTGCCTCATGATCCTCGGCGAAACCAAATTTGCCGAGGAAGCCCCGCTGCATTTGGTGGCCCTGCAACGCGTGCAAAAGGCGGAGGCCTTTTATCGGGAAAATCTGCGCCGCAAGCCCACCCTGCGCGAGGTGGCCATGGAAGCGGGCATCTCGGAAAGCCAGCTGCGCCGGCATTTCCAAAAGATCCGTTACGCCCCACCCGAGGAAATCTTTCGCACCCTGCGCCTGCACGAGGCCTGCCAGCTCCTGCTCAACACCAGCCTCACCAACGACCTCGTCGCCTCCCAAACCGGCTTCGGCAGCACGATCGATTTTCACCGCAGCTTCAAGACAAAGTTCGGCGTCACGCCCCACTACTGGCGCACCCACACCAAAATGGACGACACCAGGCTGGATTTCCGCGCCGGGCATTTGCCGGGGCTCGGGGAGGCGCCATTTGGTGCGAGAAAGAGGTAAGTCCGCGCGAATAGTTGGCAGAGTCCCCATCGGTGGTATCTTGACCCCTCTCCATGAGGATCTTTATTCGTGTCTTTCGTTACGTAAAACGCCATCCGGGCCTGGCCGCCGGCACCCTGGGCTGCGCCATTGTAGGGACACTGATGGTCATCGTCTTCCCGGCCATCACGAAGCACATCTTCGACGACGTGATCGGCAAGCACCAGCCCGAGAAGCTGCTGCCGCTGGTGCTGATCGGCCTGGCCGCGTATGTGGCGCAGGAGGGGCTGAACAGCCTGCGCATCATCTTGAACAATGTCTTCGAGCAAAACGTCATCTACGATTTGCGCAGCGATCTCTACGAGCACATCCAGCGCCTGCCGCTGGGCTGGTTCGATGATCGCTCGACCGGGGACATCATGACCCGCTTGGTGGAGGATGTGACCTCCGTGGAGCGCGTGCTGATCGACGGCATCGAGCAGGGGACCATCGCCATACTGCAGATCGTGATCGTGAGCGTTTGGATGTTTCTCTACAGCCCGCGGCTCACGGCCGTGGCGTTGATTCCCCTGCCCTTTTTGGCCGCAGGCGCACTGACCTATACGTTGACGGCCCATGGCCGCTATCGGGTGCAGCGCAAGGCGGCTTCGGCCTTGAATTCCATCCTGCACGACAACATTGCGGGCATCCGCCAGATCAAGACCTACACCAGCGAAACGCGCGAGCATACGCGCTTCAACCAGGCCAGCGATGCGGTGAGGACGGCCACTCTTCTCGTCATGCGGGCCTGGGCACTCTACAGCCCCTCGATGAGCTTGCTGACCTCGCTCGGCACGCTGCTCATCATCGGCTACGGGGCTTACCTCGTAGTGTACGGCGGCATGGACCTGGGCAGCCTCGCGGCCTTTCTCGTGCTCTCGCGGTTTCTCTACGAGCCGGTGGGCCGGCTGCATCAACTCAACCAACTCTTCCAGGCCGGACGCGCGGCCGGTGAGCGCGTCTTCGAAATCATCGATACCCCCACCGAGGCCGAGGAATCGCAGACGGTCCCCAGTGTGCCGCTAAAGGGCGACGTGCAATTCCAGCACATTGGCTTCTCGTATTCGGCCGATCGCCCGGTGCTGAAGGACATCAATCTCCACGCCAAGTCGGGCGACATGATCGCGCTGGTCGGCCCCACGGGCGCAGGCAAGTCGACGATCGTGAATCTGCTGGTGCGCTTCTATGAGCACAACACCGGTGAGATCCTCCTCGATGGGCAGCCGATTCGCAGCCTGGCGCGAAGCTACCTGCGCGACAACATTGCGATGGTCACGCAGGAGAGCTTTCTCTTCAATGGTACCACCGCAGAAAACCTGCGCATGGGCAAGCCCGACGCCACCGAGGACGAAATGTGGGCCACGCTGGAGGCCGCCAATGCCGCCGACTTTGTACGCCGCCTGCCCAAGCAGCTCCACACGCCGCTCGGCGAGCGCGGAGTAAAGCTCAGCGTGGGCGAAAAACAGCGCATCTCCATCGCTCGCGCCCTGCTGAAGAATCCGCCCGTGCTCATCCTCGACGAGGCCACCGCCAGCGTGGACACCGCCACCGAGCGGCTGATCCAGGAAGCCCTGGATCGCCTGATGGCGAATCGCACCAGCTTCGTCATCGCACATCGCCTGTCCACCGTGCGGCATGCCGATCAGATCCTGGTCCTGAAGCAGGGCGAGATCATCGAGCGCGGCCGCCATGATGAGTTGATGGAACTTGGCGGACTCTATGCAGAATTAACCCACTACCTCGAGGAGGAGCCCGGTCAGGAAAATCCCTTTTCAGCGGAACGGGAAGTTTCGCCAGCGGCAAGCTAACCCAGCCGCAGCCAAACCGTCGAGGCCCCCTGCCCAAATGGGATGTCCGGCTGGGCGGGAGCATCGGCGAAGCTCACCGCGCCGCGCACGTGCCGCCGGGCGATATCACAAAGATCATCGCTCCCCAGCGCAGAGCAATTCGTCGAAAGCAGAATGCTCGCGCCCGGCGCAGCCACCTCCACCGCGCGCTCCAGCAGCAGGCCAAAATCTTTCTCCACCTTGAACACGCGCCCTCCCCGCGAGCGAGAGAAGGTCGGCGGATCAAGAATGATGGCGTCGAACTTGTCGCCGCGCCGCGCGAGGCGAGGCAGCACATCGAGCACGTCATCGGCCAGGAAACGATGCCCCTCCAGCGAGAGATCGTTGAGTTGAAAATTCGCCTTGCCGCGTTCCAGCGACGCCTTGGCCAGATCAATACTCACCGTCTCGGCCCCCGCCGCCGCACCCGCCACGGAAAACGCGCAGGTATAGGCAAAAGTATTGAGCACCTTGCGTGGCTTCAACCCACGCAGAAAAACCCGATTCTCCCGCTGATCCACAAAAAGGCCGCAGGAATAACCCGCCAGAAAATCAACGCCATAGCGGAGCTGATTTTCGGTGGCGATGCCATCTGGCCTCGCGCCCGTCGTGGAATATTCCTCGAGAAGCTGTGGCGCATCATCCTTGCCCGGTCCCACCACCAGCCGCCGCGCGTAGACCCGCGCGATGGGCACATTCGTTTTCTCGCACCAGGAAAGCAACGCGCCCGCCAGAGCGGAAAGTTCGCCCGTGTAGGAAATAATCGCCCCATCGCCAAACCGCTCGATGCGCGAATCTCGCGCGCTGGCGATGCGATACGCATCCGTGCCGGATTCAGCCAGGGTCGCAGCCTGCTCGGGCGTGATCCACTTCATGCCGTCGCGGTCGGCATCGGCGGCAGCGGACAATCCAGCGCATCGGCCATCGCGCGAATCAATTCAAATTCCACCAGCGCCACCACGCCATCATTGGCCACGGTGCTGCGGCAGGCCGCGAGCACGGTGCGCTTCACGTCCGGCGCCGCCAGGGCGATATTATCCAGCGCCTTATCGATGAGATTCAAGTCACACCCATCCTTGCGTTTCAGCGGGTACGTCGCGCTATTGATCAGCAACTCGCGCACGCCCGCGGCAAATGCCGCGTCGCGTGCCTCTGCCGTGCTGTCACCCACATAGGCCAGCGAGGAAAGCAAAAGCGAAACATCCGGCAGCAATGGCGGCAAGCTCTTGAATTTCACTTTTGCGCCGGTCGAGCGCGTGAAGAACAAGTCCAGATGCCGCAGCAGAGTCTTCTGCAGCGCATACTCAAAAAGGTTGATCTTCGCGTCGCTGTCCACCAGATGCCGCACATCCGCGCGGAACAAGGCATACTGCTCGGGCGACAATTGCCGCAGCGTGGGGATCACCAGATCCACCAGCGGCAGGCGTTGCGAAAGGGAAATCTCCTTCCGCCGTCCAAAGAGCGCCAGCGCCTCGGTTCGCAACGAGGCGTCGGCTTTGATCCCGGCCAGCTGCGCATTCCGGATATCATCGTCCTCGTCCAGCAGCAGCGCATAAACAAAGGCGCAGGCGTCGTGAGCGTTGCGCACGGACTGCACCGCAAAGGCCGGCAGCGAAGCCATGATGCTCGCGGCGGGAATAGCCGCAGGAATCGGCGGAGGAACCGCGCGGCCACCGCCTCCCGAGGCAAAGCCCATGGCCGGACTCTCCGAGGAATCCGATAAAGTGCCGCCTTCATCCTCGGGCGCCATCTGCTGCAATTTATCGGGCTCAAAATTGGGTTCGATCGCCTTGATCCGCTCCTCCAGCGGCGGGTGGGTCGCAAAGAGCGAAGACCACGGATCGCCAATGCCATTGCCAAAATAAAGGTGGCTGGCCTCGGAGGCGCGGGGGCTGGAAAGCTTGGAATGAAATTTCCCGATCTTCCAGAGCGCATTGGAAATGCCCTCGGGATTGCGCGTGTATTGCACGGCGGAGGCGTCGGCCAGGAACTCGCGCTGGCGGCTCACCGCGGCCTTGATCAGGCTGCCAAAGAAAACGCCGATCCAGCCCACCAGGAACAGCGCGATACCGCCGAGGAGAATGATCATGCCAATATTGGGGCCATTATTGTTGTTGTCGCGCCGATCGCGCCCCCCGTCGCCCGGCATGAAACGACCGATGTCGAGCATCACGCGCCCCAGCATCGCCAGGCCCACGATGCCGGCCAGCAGGCCCATCAGCCGGATATTCAGCTTCATGTCGCCATGGAGGATGTGGCTGAACTCATGCCCGATCACGCCCTGCAACTCATCGCGCGTGAGCTGGGTAATGCAGCCGCGCGTCACGCCGATCGCCGTATCCCCCGGCCCATGCCCCGCGGCAAAGGCGTTGATCGTCTCGTCGGGCAGCACGTAGATTTCCGGCACGGGCAGACCGGAGGCGAGCGCCATCTCCTCCACCACGTTGAGCAGCTTGCGCTCGGCGAGATCGCGCGTGTTCTGATCCACCAACTGCCCCCCGAGCATGGTGGCCACCACTCGGCCGCCCTGGGAGAGCTCCGCCGTCTTGATCACACTGCCGAGCGTCACCACCACGATGACCCCGCCCGAGACATAGGCCAGCACCTCAGGATCAAGCAGGGAGCGACTGAGCAACAGGGAAAAAACGATCTGCAAAACGGCGATGATCCCGATCACGGCGAGGATGAAATAGACAATGAGCCACTTGGTCTTGAGTTGGGCCTGGGCCTGTTTTTCAAAGAAGTCCATGAGCTAGTCTAGGGCTGGCTGCCGGTGGGCGCATGTTGTTTTAGAAATTCCTCGATCTTCGACTCCACTTCCGCCGCCTGCGGACCGAGCCAGACGACATGCCCGGCATAGGGCACCTCGTAGAGCGAAGCCCCGGCAATACCGGCCGTGGTAAATTTCACATCCGCCAGCGGAACGGCCCGATCCAGCACGCCCCGGATGAGCAGCGTGGGCGCGGTGATTTTCTTCAGCGGCAATTCCTCCAGGGCACGAATGCGAAGTTGATCATTGCGCGCCCCCACATACCGGGCGCTGTCGGGCGCAAAGGTACTCATGAACGCCTGAAACCACTCCAACTGGCCCGACTGTTTGAGAATGGATGTCGTCGCAATGGCGCGCTGCGTCGGGTCGCCATTGCTCGACAAATCAAGCATCCATCCGATCGCCCGCTCAGGGTCCTTCTCGGCCGTCTTCACGCAAACCCAGGCTCCCATGTCACCCGTCATGGCGGCCTGCACTTCCTTGCTGAGTTCCGGAGCGGACCCCGGGCTCCAGTTCTCAATGCGCCGGGTCAGCGGGGAAACGAGCACGAGCGCCCACGTGCGGTCGGGATGCCGGGCGGCAAACTCCATGGCCGGCAACGCGCCCGCGTCCACCCCCATCACCCCCACCTTGTCGAGCCCCAGCAGATCGAGCAGCGCGGTCATGGCATCCGCCTCCTGCAGGGGGATGAGCCCGGTCCCCAGCGGGGTACGCAGATATCCTGGCCGGGAAGGAGCCACCACCTCAAACCCGTGAGCCGCCAGGCCAGACCCAAACAGCATCGCCTGATCATACCCACCCGGCGCCCCGTGGAAGACCAGCACCGCCGGTCCCTCGCCCTTCGTGAGGTACTCGATTTTGCCCAGGTTCGTGTCCGCTATCTCGCTGGCCGCATCCAGGGCCGCCAGCTTATCCGACCGCCACGAGGTAAACCAGGCTAGCACCATGCCCAGACCGAGACACACCAGCACGAAGACGAGAAAGCTGATTCGGGCGGCAAGGCGTAACGGCTTCTTCATGAATGTGCTTAATCCACTCACCGCTGGCGGGCCAGTAGTCACTAAAAAAATGTGGGGGTACACGGATTCGAACCGTGAACCAAGCAGTTATGAGCCGCCTGCTCTGACCGTTGAGCTATACCCCCGTTTCGGGTTGAAAGGGGGGAATATATGCAGCGGACGGCTGGGCGGGAAGCAAAAGGTAAGTACGGTCCATGGCGTAAAAGCACTCCTGTGATTGAACTAAACCGGAAAAGCCTCTACCTATTAGAGCATGAATACGGAATTCGCGCCGCTTTTCAAACTCGCCCGGGCCGAGCGCCTTCAACTGGTCGAAGATCTTTGGGACAGCATTGCCCAGGAAGATGAGCAACTGCCGGTCCCGGCTTGGAAGCGCGAAGAACTCCTTCGCCGCAAGGAGCGTTTTTTGGCCCATCCCGCGTCAGGCAGCACTTGGGAACAGGTCAAACAACAGGCCCGCGCGGGGCATGATTGAGAGCATTATCTACACGCCAGAGGCGGGTCACGATATTGCGGAGTCCTACGACTGGTATGAGAATCGAGACCCGGGCCTCGGCGAGGATTTTCTTCGCTGCGTCGAGGCCTGCCTGCTCACGATCCTGCGTCATCCCCGGGCCTTTCCCATCGCGGTCGACGAGTTTCGACACGCGCCCATTCGCCGTTTCCCATACGAGATTTTCTATGAACCGATCGACGACCGCGTCATCGTCTTCGCCGTTTTCCACTGTTCCCAAGATCCTCTAAAATGGCGGAAGCGCGTCGGGCAGGAATAGAGCTTTAAATCGAGCCATATAGATAAGGCTATACGCGATACTCCCCGCAAGGGTGTGCCCGGCCTTAACCTCGTTGTAGAGCAAACAACTCCGCAGGCAGCCATGCCAATGAGGAGGCTTAGGCCTTGAGAATAGAGGGGCACGGGTGAGATTAAATAAATTGACTAACTTGAACTTTCAGTAAATACTGAAACTCAAGAAAGAAAAGTCCGCCAAATTACTGGCGCTTCCCCGCTCCGATGAACGCCCACGAAATCCCACGAATGCTGCGCCAGAACGAATGCACGAACCCCGTGGAAGGGCGCGTCGTGTGGGCGCCGGTGAAGTCGCTTTGGTTCACCTTCCATGCACTGGTGGCCCTCATCGGCGGCTACTTCGCCTTCCGCTCCGACGCGATTTTGCTGTCGTTCGTCTTCACCATCACGACCCTTTGTCTTGGTCATTCCATCGGCCTTCACCGCTTGCTGGTTCACCGGAGTTTCGAGTGTCCCCGCTGGCTCGAATACGTTTTTGTCCATCTCGGTACTCTGGTTGGCATGGGCGGCCCCTTTCGCATTCTTTATCTGCACGACATCCGCGACTGGTCACAACGCCACGCGTCCTGCCATCCATACTTCATCCACCAAAATCCGCTTTGGCGGGATTACCTCTGGCAGCTTCATTGCGACATCCGCCTGGCCCACCCGCCCAGGTTCCAGATTGAGCCTCGCATTGCCAACAACCGCCTCTATCAGTTCATGGAGCGCGCCTGGATGCTCCAGCAAATTCCATGGGCCGTCCTATTCTATGCGCTCGGCGGCTGGGCCTTTGTCGTCTGGGGCATCTCCGTGCGGATCACCGTCTCGTTGCTGGGTCACTGGCTCGTCGGCTACTTCGCCCACAACGCAGGGCAGCGGGATTGGCGCCTCAGCGGCCACGCCATCCAGGGCTACAACCTTCCGCACCTTGGTTTGCTCACCATGGGCGAGGCGTGGCACAATAACCATCATGCCTTTCCCGGCTCGGCCAAGCTCGGCTTGCGGGCTTCGCAGCACGACCCCGGCTGGTGGGCATTGTGTGCCCTTCGCTCGCTCGGCCTGGTCTGGAATCTCAAGCTGCCGTCCGACCTGCCCGAGAGGCCGGAGCTTGTCCCACTCAACCCAGACGCGCCCAAACATGCGCTACAGCGAACGACTCCGCGAGTCACGACAGTTAATAACTCTAGCTCGAACCTGTCTCGTCCCAGCCATCTTGTTCCATAGCTCGGTGCGAGTCTCTCGACTATCATTGAGCCATAACCTCGGGCGGTCAAAATGCTGTTCGGTGAAAATGCTCATGGTAAACTACCAACCGACTTCGGTCTTTGAGCTGGTATTCTATGAGATCACTCCTCTGCTGTTTATTGCTGTCCGGCCTTTGCCTCGCTAAAACCGCCCTCGGCTGCTGCGCCGTCTCCGCCGCGGGTGTCCCGGCGGTGAATGCGGACCAGACGGTCATTCTCATCTGGGACCACGAAAGGCAGACCGAGCATTTTATCCGACAGGCCAGTTTTCGCAGCGATGGCGACTCGGTCGGCTTCATCGTGCCAACCCCTTCCCGGCCTCAGCTTGAAGAGTCGGGAAACAAAGCATTCCCCTATCTCGAGCAGATCACTGCGCCGCGAGAACCCATGCGTTTTGAATTGCCGATTGGCTGCTCGGCCCCGACCGACCGCGCCTATGCGGCGAGCGTTCGCGTCATCGAGGAAAAGACCGTGGCCGGCTATCACGCCGTGGTTCTCTCGGCGGATTCCGGGAGCGCGCTGGTTTCGTGGCTGCGGGACCACGGCTATGCCTATACGCCGGAAGTTGCCGCCTGGGCTCAACCCTACCTCGAAAAACGATGGTACATGACGGCGATGAAGATCGCCCAGGATGGGGACAAACGCGCCAGCGCCGCCCTCGCGGCCTCGGCCCTTCGCATCACCTTCCAGACCGATCGGCCGCTCTTTCCCTACCGGGAGCCCGATTCGCGCCGCGACGCGGCCCTGTTGAAAGCACCCGACCGACTCCTGCGCATCTATTTCGTGGCCGAATCGCGTTACGAAGGACAATTTCCAAACTCCCAGCCATGGGGTGCCACGACGCGCTGGAGCCAGCCCCTCACATCGGATCAGCGATCCAAACTCCTCCAATACCTTGACCTGCCCGAATCCACCGGCCCGGCAAAAGCCTGGCTCACAAAATTCGAAGATAACTGGCCCTACGGTCAGGCTCCCGGAGATGTCTATTTCACCAAGTCGGCCAACCAACAGCGACTCTCAAACAACTTAAAAGCCACCTTTGATCCCACCCTGATTCTCGCCCTCGGCCTCATACTAATTCGTCCTCTCCTGCGAAAAAAAGGTCATCGCGGCAGCTGAGCTTGTTACCCGCCAACAGACTTGCCCCGACCATCTCCATTTGTTGAAATTTTTCCTGCAAAAACTATGCCTAGCGCCCCATGTATAACCAGGATTCTTATGTACGTTCGACATCCCGAGAAGGTGGCGGCTTTCTATGTCGAGCATTTTGGGTTTGTTCAGGGTCCGCGAGAACACGAGGACTTGATCGAAATCACCTCGCCAAATGGAGGTTCCGCCCTCCTCCTTCATCAAGCCAGCAAAGGACATCGTGATAGCCAGTCACTCGTGAAGATCATCTTTGATGTCGAAGACGTCGAAGAATTTAAGAAAAGCGCACTGAAAAAGGGTCTCAAGTTTGGCCTGACCTACAAGGGCGACGGCTATGAGTTTTCCAATGCCCGTGATCCCGCGAAGAACCCGATTCAGATCTCAGCGAGAGCCTTCCGAAAGCAGAACTGAAGACGGAGACGGCAGTCGCAGCACCTAGCTAAGCCAACTAACCATCGTAAAGAGAAAAATACCTTCGGTGAGAACCCCGGCCACCAGGATGTATAAATGGTAGTTATGAAACCCGGCAACTTTCACCGTCCGAGCGTAGGTAAAAGCTTCAAAAATCAAAAAGCCGATCATCCAAACCAGACTGAAAACCAATGCGAAATACAGAAGC
>FTBG01000549.1_pt1 | contig 30587 bp, 19 predicted proteins | sample 1639311 | NCBI WGS metagenome assembly FTBG01 (sample SAMEA3914864, study PRJEB12502) | metagenome | biome: forest; material: soil | place: USA | collected 2012-03-12 | depth 0.3 m | reverse complement strand
CACCGCCACGGAGACAGCCGCCAGCGGTGCGGGCAGCGCGTATAGCTATCCGAGCGCCTGGATGATGCTCCAGCGCAACGGCAATACCATCAAGGTAGCCACCTCACCAGACGACGTTACTTGGACGCAGCTCGCATCGATCACTCTGTCGAACCTGCCCTTGGCCGTGCAGGTCGGTGTGTTTAGCTCGAGCGGTAGCACCAGTGCGACGTCCCAAGCCACGATCAGCAACTTCGATCTCGTGCCTCTGCAAAGCCGGTATGAAGGAGAGTTGCTGACCGTCGTCGCTAACTCTGCCGTGGTTCCCCGGATCGCCACAGATACGGCTGAGAGCGCCGGCGCAACCCTCATCCAGGATGGCACGGCCGTCGGGGACTTTGTGACAGTCCTCGTGCCAAGTGTGCTGGCCGGGACCTACGACGTCCGCATCGGAATCAAGAAGTACCCCAACCGCGGCATATCTCAGCTCGCCATCGGCCGGTCGGATAACTTCACAGGCACCGTGACGAACGTCGGAGCGCCGTACGACGAGTATATAGCCACCCAGTCCTACACCGAAGTCGATCTCGGAAACTGGGCTCCCGGAACCAGCAGCGATAAATGGTTCCGGTTTACAATCACCGGTAAGAACGCGAGCAGCACGAGCTATGTGCAAACGATCGATTACATCACCCTGATCCCGAAGTAACTCGCGTTCCTCACGCCTCACGTGGCGCACGATGCAACGCATCGTGCGCTGTGAAGCGAGCCATATCAAGTAACAAGTAGCATGGGCGTCCCGCCCATTCCCCGGCCCAGAGTTGACACAGACGCAGTGGGAATAAACTAAGCCTGAATCTAAGCCCCAGGCAACGCCACTCCCAAAAAGTGTAAAAAACGAGGACTACCCCCTTTTATCATTTGAAGCTAGTGGACTCGTCAGGACGTGAGGAGAAGGTCGCGGATGGTCTAAATCCCGTCCCACAAAGCTCGCACTTCTGCAAGGCATCATCATCGGGTGCCGAGAAGAAACGTCCAAGCTCGAGCTTACACTTTGGACAGTGGGGGAAGATCGTTTTGATACCAAAGTCAGTATGGCCCGGTGGGCTCAAGGAGACATTCATTGCGATGCCAGCCTGAATGCAAGAGTCGAGAGCAGCCAAGAATGCGAGATGTCCCTCCTTCTCCCATCGGGTGGGACAATAGTCACTAAAAGCCGCCCGCAAAACCACCATCCTCTCGCAAGACAGCGGGGAATCCATCCAAAGCCGATTCCAAAGGTAAGGAAAAAAAGGAGTGCGCGCAGTAATCCCGTATGCTCCCGAAATCGCATCACGATGCTTCGCGAGAATCTCGTCAAATGATCGGTAAACAAAGAGGCGACCATTCACGGGCGGTGTCGTGGCGTCGCTTGTCCACTCTACGTATTGGAGAAGGTCACTCATCTTCGGCTAACGGCTCGGAGCAGTTTGCTACAGCAATTGGTTAGCACATCCACCGCGCTGCGCACAGACCAATGGAAGAAGAAACCGGCCTTGTTTCTCGCTCAGTTGCTCTGTTATCAGGCTAGTCGTAAGTCGTTGATTTTTCAGGGATCCGAATTTCCCGTTTCTGAGGAACCATTCGTTGCTGCATTCATTGAAGCAAAGAAAAGGCTGCGTGTTGGGCTCCGAATCCAAATAACGAGGGCAACAAGGAATATGATACCCAAGATGGGGAATGGACCGAGCATCAATAGGATGGCCGGCACCGCCAAGAGGAACAAGCCGACGCGCCAAAGCGCAGGGGAGAACTTTTGGGAAGTTAAGCGCCACCAGAACCATAGGTAAGCGAAGCCTATGAAAGCGTAAGTGGGAATTGCGTAAGCCATAAACTGCCAGATGCTATCCTCTGGCGGATGCAGCTCGCGAAACCGTGTACTTGGCGAGAATAGGTCGAAGCAGGTCCACACAGCAGATACAAGAAGAAACGCTCCTGCGATACAAAACAGCTTCCGGAAACCGGATAAGTGATTGGGCCGCGGAGTCGATTCGTTAGCCTGCATACCTTCGTTCATAGTGTGCTTATAGGATCATATACAATTTGTAGCTACCCTCCTTGGAGCGCGGCGTGTTTTAAAAAGCAAAGCGATATGCTTGAGGAAATGAGCAAAGCGCGGCTTTAACCGGCAAAGCCGCAAGTGCGGGATCACCACCGAAGCGGCGTCACCAATGAATGAGTCAACAAACAACGAGCACACCATGAAAAATTCTTTACTCTTCGCCGGACTCGATGTCCACGCGCAAAACATCACTCGTGCCATGGCTCTCGGGGGGAGGTGGACGCCCGCCATTAAGGCACTGTCACCCATGACCTGCACGCTTTGGAAAAGATCTTCGCCAAGCAGCGCAAGGCCCATCCTGGCGGCCTGGAAACTATCATGGCCACCGCTCAAGCATCGCAAACACTGCGCTCTTCGGCTTCCAACTCTCCCCGCCCCGGAGTAGTTAGCGTTAGTTTCTGAGGAGATGTCATGGTCTATTTCATCCAAACTGCTCTCCTGCCATCTGACTGAGGTGATCACGAAACTCTGTAGCCGCCAGATTCATATCCGCTTCGTGTCTGTGATACCAACTCCGCAGTGCCGGCCGCAACTCTGAGGACAGAAGATGCTCAATGGCCTCACACGCGCGTATCGAAGCATCGCCTTCTATCAAATGAAACAAGTACCAAGCATCAAGCAGCGCACAAACCGGGCGCTCCTCAGTCGGGCAGTCCTGAACGAGTGAGACTACCCGCTCATAATGGCTCTGAAGCTGTGAGTCTCGAAATGTCATAGGCGACGCCTGACGATCCAAGCCCAGCGATCACTCCGGCATACGCTTAGGCAGCAGGTTAGTACTCCTTCTCCCCGCTCCTCAAGTTGCGGTAAAACGTGAGTGAGTTGCGATCCAAGTCGTAGAGGGCGAACTCACGCGTCCCCCACGGGGTATCGCGGATGCCGCTGGCACTGCACTCGACGCCGCGTTCCCGGTATTCGTGGAAGAGAGCGTCCGGGTCCTCCACGAGAAACCGCAGGCGAATCGTGCCCATCTCATGCTCGAACTGAAACTGCATGTGAAGCTCGACTGCGTCGCGCCGAAACCCCACGTAATTCGGTGGATCGGTTTTATCCCCAAATGCGAGTTGAAAGCCAAGTCTCTGGGTGTAGAACTCGATGGCGCGTTTGATGTCACGCGTGCCCAAAATCGGGTGCGTCATTTTGAACATAGGAAGATTCAATTGGGTAAGCGCATGCGTGTGAAGCAGCCTAACGACAAAAGCTCAGCGACTGCGTCCACGCGGCGCGACGATTGCAATAGTGACGCAATAGCCACCGTTCGCTGCAGCGCATGTTTAGGCGTCATTGGATACATGCCTCTCAAATCGTGGCGCAAAAGTCTCCTCAAACAACTTGTCAACGGCTCGAATCTTGTCCACCGCCTTCCCACAATCAAATGTGCCACCCTCAGTGACTGCGAGTGCCTCATTGTGAAGAGCGTAAGCGATGTGTGCAGCGCGACGAACCACTGGGTCTCCCGCGTTCTGGCTGCCAAGGTAGCCAGCCAGCAATAGCCTTATCTCATAAATCCCCTGCGCTAGAATCTTCGCTTGTGATTGTGAGTGTGTGTGCGGCATAGAGCGTGAATGACGCCTAACAAGAAGTAGGCAAAAATGCGTTTCGCATATCAAGACGGATGCCGACCGCCGATTTTCGCTTAATCACGATGACTTCCCCTGAAATCTCCGTGCAGTCTGAACACATGCCATCTCTTGTACCGGACAAAAACGAAACGAGCAATTAGGAAACCGGTGTTGCTGGAAGCAATTGGTGGTAAAACGGCCGTGCATGGTTTTGCCGGGACGAATTCGCCCCGACGGTCGATCATGTAACCAAGCCCAAAGCAGCCTATGCTTCTACCGATACCAAGGCCGGCGAATCCGAATTCTCGAAATCTTCCGTCAAGAGGTCCGCGCCCTCTCGGCGGTCACGCGCAATGAGCATGTAGAAGGCAGGAACAACGAAGAGCGTGAACGTCGTTCCGATAATCATCCCGGTGACCAGGACGATGCCGATGCTATTGCGAGCGCCTGCGCCGGGGCCGGAAGCAATAACAAGCGGGAAGTGGCCCATCACCGTCGCCACGGACGTCATGAGAATGGGCCGGAGACGCGTGCCGGCGGCTTCAATGACGGCGCGTAATTTATCCATGCCGCGCTCCTGGCATTTGTTGGCAAATTCCACGATCAGAATACCGTTTTTCGAAACGAGGCCGACCAAGGTGATGAGGCCGACTTTGCTATAGATATTGAGTGTAGTGAGGCCGAGAAAGCTAAATAGCATGGCCCCGGAAAGAGCCAGAGGCGCGGAGCCGAGCAAAATCACAAATGGATCGCGAAAACTTTCAAACTGCGCCGCGAGCACCAAAAAGATCAGGATGAACGATAGTAGCATCGTCCGCGTGAGTTTACTGCCTTCCAGGCGGAGCTGCCGCGATTCTCCCGAGTAGTCGAAGGTAAACCCCTGCGGAAGAATCTTGTGAGCTTCCGTTTCGAGGACTTCCAGCGCCTTGTCTAGCGTAAGGCCGGGACGCGGGATGAAATTACCCTGAATGGTGGCGGAATTGAGCTGTTGAAACCGGTTAAGGGTGCGCGGCTCGACTGTCCGCTTGAGCGTAGCGAACGTCGAAAGCTGCACCAGCTTTCCACCCGGTCCGCTCACGTAGAAATTCTCCAATTGATCTGGATTCAAGCGGGCTTCGCGTTTCGCCTCGGGAATGACTTTATAGCTTAAGCCCTGATTCGAAAACCGGTTGACGTAATTGCCGCCCAGCATCGTTCCGAGATCCGCGCCGACCTGGCCGAGGTTCAAACCGAGTGACGCCACTTTATCGCGATCAAAAACGATCTCCGCCTGCGGCTGATCGAACTTCAAATCCGTATCCGCAAACATGAAATCGCCGCTCTTCATCGCCGCGCCCACGAGTTGATTGGCAAATCCCAGCAACTCCCGCGGCTCCGCAGTGGAGCTGAGCACAAATTCCACCGGAAAACTGCCTCCTCCCGGCAATGGCGGGGGCAATGTCGTGATGACACGCACACCCGGAATCGAAGCTGTCTTCGCGAACACCTCGCCGACGATCTGCTGCGTAGAGCGTTTCCGATCGCTCCAAGGTTTCATCACGTCGCCCGAAAAACCCTGAAACGGCTGTGTGATTTGAAAAGTCGTCGCCGTTTCCGGGATCGATTGAAAGACTTCGTTCACTTTCGCGGTATAGCGCGTCGTTTGTTCAATCGTCGAATTCGGCGCAGCCTGCACGATGCCCAGGACCACGCCCTGATCTTCAACAGGCGCGAGCTCCGAGCCCGACATAAAGTAGAACGGAACCCCAAGTAACATGATGATCCCCGCGAGCGTGAGGGTCACCGCGCGCCAGCGCAGCGTCTTGGTAAGCACACGCACGTAGAAATTTCGCAGGGCTTCAAAACGCGCATTGATCCAGGCGGCGAAACCGTGATGCGAATCACCCGCGCGCAAAAGTTGCGACGACATCATCGGCGAGAGCGTCAACGCCACCACCCCGGAGACCACCACCGCACCCGCCAGCGTAAAAGCAAACTCACGGAAAAGAGTGCCTGTAAGTCCGCCTTGGATGCCGATTGGTGCATAGACCGCCGCGAGTGTGATCGTCATGGCAATGATCGGCCCCAATAACTCGCGCGCCCCTTTCACCGCCGCGTGCACCGGCTTAGCGCCATGCTGCAAATGTCGCTCCACATTTTCCACGACGACGATCGCGTCATCCACCACCAGCCCCACGGAAAGCACGATCGCTAACAGCGTAAGCAAGTTGATGGTGAACCCAAAAATCAACATGAGAAACGCCGCGCCGATCAGCGAAATCGGGATCGCCACCACCGGAATGAGAATTGAGCGGATCGAGCCGAGAAACAGAAAAATCACGCAGACAACGATGATCAACGTCTCCACCAGCGTGTGCAGCACTTCATGCAGCGCATCGTCGATATAACGAGTCGCATCGTACGGAACGCGCACATGCATTCCCGTGGGCAATTCCTTCTCAATCTTCGGAATTTCCAGGCGCACCGCTTTGATCACGTCGAGTGAGTTGGCCGTGGGCAATACCCAGATGCCCATAAACGTGGCGGATTGTCCGGAAAACCGCACATCCTGATCGTAATCTTCCGCACCCAGTTCCACGTCTGCAATATCTTTGAGCCGCACGACGGTGCCGTTCTGCTCGCGCACCACCAGTTCACGAAATTCAGCAGGCGACCGCAAATCGGTATTTGCGATGAGGTTCATGGACATCATCGAGCCTTTGGTCATTCCCAGAGCCGAAAGATAGTTATTCGCCGCCAGCGCCTTGCTTACATCGGAAGGGGCAATGTTCAGCGCTGCCATCTGCTCTGGCTTCAGCCAGATGCGCATGGCAAACACCCGCGCGCCGAGCACATCCGCCCTCTGCACGCCGCTCACGGCGGTGAGCCTCGGTTGCACCACGCGCGTCAAGTAATCAGTGATCTGGTTGCGATCCAGATCGTCCGAATAAAATGAGATATACATCGAGGCGAACTGGTTATCGCTCGTGGTCAGTTCGATGATCGGCGCCTCCGCTTCCGGAGGCAGATCGTTGCGCACCTGCGCTACCTTCGATTGAATCTGCGTGAGCGCCGCGTTGGAATCGTAGTTCAGCTTCAGGTGCACCGTGATGATGCTCAGCCCCTGCGCGCTCTGCGAATCAATATAGTCAATTCCATCCGCACTCGCGATCACCCGCTCCAGCGGCGCAGTGAGAAAACCCCGCACGAGATCCGCGCTCGCGCCGACATAATGCGTTTTCACGCTGATCACCGCGATGTCACTGCGCGGATACTGCCGCACATTGAGCGAATGAATCGCCTCAAAGCCTGCGAGGAGGATGAGCAGATTCACCACCATCGCCACCACGGGCCGCCGAATGAAAAGATCCGTCAGACGATTCATGAATCCGGCGGCTTTGGTTGCAATTCATTCCCCGGCTGCACTTCATTATTCACTCGCACGCGCCCATCCGGTCGCAGCCGGAAGACGCCAGCCGACACCACTTCCTCGCCCCCTTTCAATCCCGAAGTGATGGTTACTTGATCACCACGCGTCGCCCCGAGTTTCACAAATTGCTGTTTCACCACTTTACCCGGTTTTCCATCCGGTCCCACTCCATCCGCCAAGATAAACACGGAATCTCCATACGGCGCGAACCGGATCGCAGAGGAGGGCACCGCCAGCACGCTATCCTGCTCCGGCAAATACACTTCGACGCTGACAAACATGCCTGGCCGCAGCTTGCGATCGGCATTGGGCAGCGTCCCTTCCACCATCAAATTGTGGGTCGATTCGTCGAGTCGCGAATCGATGGCCGTGATCTCTCCGGAAAACCACTCTTCTGAAAGCCCGGCAGCGCGCACGCGCAGCTTTTTCCCGATCCCGACGGATTCCAAATGCTGCTGCGGAAGCGCAAACTCGACGTTAATAGGATCCAGGGATTGCAGCGAAATCATCTGCGCGCCCGCCTCGACATATTGGCCGAGATCCACGTGGCGGATTCCTAGCATTCCATCGAAGGGCGCCGTGATCCGCTTGCGCGCAATCAGTGCCTTGGCATCGGTTACCGCGGCCTCGGCCTGGCGCAACGCGCTTTCCGCTGTATCCCAGTCGGAAGACGCAATCGCTTTCTTATCTATCAAGTCACGCTTCCGCTGGAGATCCAGCTTAGCGAGATCGCGCTTGGCTTCGGCCGATTGCAACTGCGCCTCCTCCTGCTGCGTATCCATTTTCACCAGGAGATTGCCCTTCTTCACTTCCGCTCCTGATTTAAAAGCAATTTCCGAAACCACACCAGGCATGTCGGTGCTCACCATCACGCCATTCACGGCCTTGAGTGACCCGACCGCGTTAATCACTGGCTGCCAGGATTGCGGTTTCACGATCACCGTACTCACGGCGTCCGGCCCCGGAGCGTGAGCCGCCCCTTCCGCCATCGCTGCTTTGATGCGCATCACTTTAAGCGCCGCGATGCCCGCGACGAAAATCAGCACCCCCAGCAGCATGAGAGACATTCGCTTCAGCATATGCGGTAAGGAAGATTCGGTTTTCCGGGACGCCATGGCGCGGGTACCGAGCGGCGAAAATGGGAATCCGCTGGCTCGGCAAACCATTTCGGGCCATCCATTTGCCGTGTGGCTCGAGTCAAGATGCGCGCGCGGCCCGATTGATTAGGCAGGGAGTTTCTCATACTCGGCCTCCGAAGTTTTGATGGTTTCAACTTGTTCGGCACTGGCACGCACTTTTTGGAGCAAGCCCACGAGCTGCACACGCTCCCGGTCACTCAACGGCTGCATCATGGCGGAGACCGCGCGAAAGTAGTCGGGCAAAATGGCATCCAGCACCGTCTGCCCGCGCTCTGTGAATTGTACGAGCACAGTCCGGCGATCCCTCGGATCAGAGGAGCGCGCCACCCATCCATCTTTCTCCAAGGTATCAATGAGGCCCGTCATCGTCGCCCGAGTCACACCGGCCTTTTCCGCCAGTTCCGCCGGAGTGGAAGGCTGCCCGCAACCGCGATTCAAAAGCATCATGACGGTAAATCGGCCATGACTGAGCCCGCGGCTCGCCAGAAACTCCGACTCGGCGGCAAAGACGGCATCGCCGGTTCGCAACAGGTTCAAAAAGGCATCGCAGGCCGTCGGCTCAAGACTGGGATAGCGCTCAGCGGCCTTGAGCAGGCACTCGTACTGAGGGAGATCCTTGAGCATTAATAACGGCATAAGAAATAAGGTGCCTAACTTTACGTCGCAAATAATCAGCCGCATAAAGGAATGTCAAGCACCCGTCGAATAAATTCCCTCCTCGAAAAAGCAGTGCAACCAGTGCAGGAATCGCCGCGTCTTTCACCACGCTTGCGTACAAAAATCCTCGCCCACCGAAAAACCCGGCAAGCTCTGATCGTCGGCCTCGTCATTTTCACAGTGGCGACCCTGGTGCTGGTTGCACAGGGATTCCGCGATGACGTCGCTCCCTCAGACATCGCATTGGTCCTGGGTAGCAAAGTCGAACGGGACGGACAGCCCTCCCGCGGCCTGCGCGCGCGGCTCGACGAAGCGGTCAACGTGTACCATTCCGGCGCAGCTCCCCTGATATTGGTGAGCGGCGGACTCGGCAAAGAAGGCTACGACGAAGCCGCTGTCATGGGCACCTACCTGGTGGCGCAGGGCATTCCACAAGATCACATCCTGCTCGATGGCCACGGCGACACGACTTACGAGAGTGCACGGAATCTTTGCCGCATCATGAAGGAGCGCCACCTCCAAAGCGCGATCGTGGTCTCGCAATACTTTCACATCCCGCGCGCGCGTCTCGCCGTCCGCCGTTTTGGAATCGCACCCGTTCGCTCTGCTCATGCGCATTGCTTTGAGTGGCGGGATCTCTATTCGGCTCCGCGCGAATGCGTGGCCATCGTTTTCTACGCGCTGCGCTCGTACGGATAAGCCGAGCGCCCTACCCCAGGTCTAGTGATTCAAATGCGATTTCGGTCCCTGAGCCAATTTAGGCTTGATGGACTTATGGGAAGAGCCCACCGGCTGCTTCCACGTTTTCAGCGGTCGATTAGACAAACTGCTGTGAGGCATTACTGGGCGCTTATGGATTTGATAGCGGCCCGAGTACGGCTGAACCGCGTGTGAGGGCAGGGCCAAACCAAAGAAAACCAGGCAGACCAGGCTGAGGTGGTGCTTCAAAGTCATGAGTGGGAACAGGCCACTTTCATAGCAGGTTCCGCGCACGGCGCAACGGTGAGTATCAGTTACTTCTTCACCGTCCCGCGTTTGGGCGCAGGGGTGGCGAGACCGGCCATATCCGCCTGATGCTTCTCACGGTAGTGTTTGATGGCGCTGCCCACGACAATTGCCAGCAGCACTCCCGTCAGCAGCAAAATTTCCTGGCGCGTCAGCCTCATGAAAATCCCCCAGCTTGCCGGCTACTTGATCCCTGTGGCGAGCACGGTCTGCCACTGCGGGCTTTTCTCTTCACGCGCCACCACGCCGATTTCGATGTGCTGAAAGCCCGCCTCTTCGAGAAATTGCTGAAGATCCAGCTCGGAGAATCCGAGCCAGAGATCAGCATACAGTTCGCGGGCTTGCTCGAATCGGTGGGACATCAGGTCGATGATCGCTATGCGCCCGCCTTTTCGCAGGATACGGTGAGCTGCAGCCACGGCACGCCCCGGATTTCCCGCGTGATGCAGCGCCTGGCTCAAAATGGCGAGATCAACGCTTTCTGGTTCAATCGGAGGATCTTCGATGTCTCCCAGCCGGTATTCCAGATTCTGCACCGCATGCGTGCGGGCGAGATCCGACCCGAATTCCACCATTTTCTCCGAATTGTCGACGGCGATCACCTTCTTCGCGTGACGGGCGAGCAGTTGAGCGAGCGTTCCCTCCCCCGCCCCGAGATCGGCAATCGTCATCGGCGGCAGGATGGCAAAAAGCATATGCGCGATGCCTTGCCACGTCCGTCCGGGGCAATAAGTGCGCCCCAGTTTCCCCGCGAGTTGATTGAAGTACTCCCGCGCCTTGTCCTGGCGCTTTTTCAAGGCCAAATCGAGCGCCTTTTGGTCCGCCGCGGTGGAAGGAATCTCCCGGGCGCTTGCTTCCAAAATCGGAGCGAGTTCGCGATGAACGGGGCTTTCCGCGAGCTTGTAATAGATATTCTTGCCCGCCCGCCGGTCCTTGACCAGACCAGCCTGCCGGAGCTGAGCCAGATGAGAAGAAATGCGGGACTGCCCCAAACCGAGAATCTCTTGAATTTCGACGACGGTGAGCTCCTCGCGCTGGAGGAGAAGAAGGAGCCGAAGTCGCGTTTCATCGGCCAGGAGGCGGAGATTTTTCACGATTGACGGCATGGGCGGAATGCGCTTGATATATCCGCTCATCATGATTCGTCAATATATTCGCTTGCGGAGCAGGCGAACATGGTGGAAATCCGAACCTCTGTTTTCCTCATTTAGATCATGTCCCGTCGTTTCATTTTTTCCTCCGAATCCGTAGGTGAAGGTCATCCTGACAAAGTTTGCGATACCATTTCCGATGCCGTCCTCGACGCTTGCCTGAAGGTAGATCCCAAAAGCCGCGTGGCCTGCGAGACCTATGCCAAGAGTAACATCGTCGTGGTCGGTGGCGAGATTACCACGAAGGCGAAACTGGACTACGTGCAGATCGTGCGCGATGCCGTGCGCGAGATCGGTTACGTGAACAACGACGACGTTTTTCACGCGGACAAAATTTTCGTGATGAACATCGTCACCGCGCAATCTCCGGATATCGCCCAGGGTGTGGATGAGAAAGCGGCTGAAGGAAAAGGTCACGCCGAGCAAGGCGCGGGAGATCAGGGCTTGATGTTCGGCTACGCCTGTAACGAGACGCCCGAACTGATGCCGGCGCCAATCATGTTTGCCCATCGTCTGGGCCGGGCATTGACGCAGGTGCGCAAAAGCGGGCGCGTGCCGTGGCTGCGTCCTGATGCGAAAAGCCAGGTTTCGGTGATTTACGAAGATGGAAAAGTCGCGGGCATTTCGAATGTCGTGATTTCGACCCAGCACGCCGAAGACGTGAAGCATAGCGAGATTCGGGACTTCCTGATCAGCGAAGTGATTCGCAAAGAGATCCCGGCGGATTTGCTAACTAATAAAACGGAGTTTCTCATCAATCCCACGGGGCGTTTTGTCGTGGGCGGGCCGCAGGGCGACACTGGCTTGACCGGCCGCAAGATCATTGTGGATAGCTACGGCGGCATGGGCCGGCACGGCGGCGGCGCTTTTTCGGGCAAGGACCCGTCGAAAGTGGATCGCTCGGCTGCCTACATGGGACGCTGGGTCGCTAAGAACGTCGTCGCGGCAGGGCTGGCGGACCGTTGCGAAGTGCAGTTTGCCTATGCGATCGGGTATCCCGACCCAGTGAGCGTGCACATTGATACCTTTGGCACCGCAAAAGTGGACGAAACGAAAATCGAAAAAGCCGTTACGGAAGTCTTTTCCTTTAAGCCGCGCCGCATCGTTGAGCAGCTCGACTTGCTGCGGCCGATCTATAGCAAAACGACGAATTACGGACACTTCGGCAAGAGTGATCCGGACATCACCTGGGAAAAGACGGACAAGGCCGAAGCTCTGAAAGCCGCGGCTCACTAATTTTCACCCCTTAAGCTGTTACTTGATTTATGAGCACTGAAACCCTCACCGTTAAAAACACCGATTTCAAAGTCCGCGATCTTTCCCTGGCGGACTGGGGCCGCAAGGAAATCACCATCGCGGAAAAGGAAATGCCCGGCCTGATGGCGATCCGCGAACAGTACGCTCCCAGCAAGCCGTTGCAGGGCGTGCGCATCACCGGCTCGCTGCACATGACGATTCAGACGGCAGTGCTCATCGAGACGCTGGTCGCCCTCGGCGCGGACGTGCGCTGGGCAAGCTGCAATATCTTTTCCACGCAGGATCACGCAGCGGCGGCGATTGCCGCGGCCGGCGTGCCGGTATTCGCCTGGAAAGGGGAAACGCTGGAAGAATATTGGGACTGCACTTGGCGCGCGATCGTGAATAGCCACGGCAAAGGCCCGCAACTCGTCGTTGATGACGGCGGCGACGTCACGCTGCTCCTGCACAAAGGCTATGAACTGGAAGATGGCGACGGCTGGGTCAACACGCCGAGCGGTTCGCACGAAGAAAAAGTAATCAAGGATCTCCTCAAAAAGATCAACTCGGAGAATCCCTTCGTCTTCCACGAACTCGTGAAAGAATGGCGCGGCGTTTCCGAGGAGACGACCACCGGCGTGCATCGCCTCTACAAGCTGCAGGAAATCGGTAAGTTACTTGTACCAGCCTTCAATGTGAACGACACCGCCACGAAGTCGAAATTCGACAATCTCTACGGCTGCCGTCACTCCCTCGTGGATGGAATCAATCGCGCCATCGACGTAATGCTTTCAGGAAAGGTCGCCGTTGTGTGTGGCTACGGTGATGTGGGCAAGGGGTGCGCGCAGTCCTTGAAAGGCCAGGGAGCCCGCGTCGTCGTCACGGAAATTGATCCGATCAACGCGCTTCAGGCCGCGATGGAAGGTTATGAAGTAACCACGATCGAAGCAACTCTGGGACGCGGCGATCTGTATGTCACGACCACCGGCAACGTCGATGTCATCACTATCGAGCATATGGCCCGCATGAAGGACCAAGCCGTGGTTTGCAACATCGGGCATTTCGATAACGAAATCCAGGTGGACAAGTTGAATCAATTCCCCGGCGTCACTCGCACGAATATCAAGCCGCAGGTCGATAAATATCACTTCCCCGGCGGCCACGAAATCTTTCTCCTGGCGGAAGGACGCCTGGTGAATCTCGGCTGTGCCACAGGCCACCCGAGCTTCGTGATGAGCAACTCCTTCAGCAATCAAGTGCTGGCTCAGCTTGATCTCTGGAAGAATCGCGATGGCTACAAACCCGGCGTGTTCATTCTTCCCAAAAAGCTCGACGAGGAAGTCGCCCGGCTGCACCTGGAAAAGATCGGCGTGAAGCTCACGACTCTCACCCAGCGCCAGGCAGACTACATCGGAGTTCCGGTGGAAGGCCCTTACAAGCCGGCGCACTACCGGTACTAAGATCCACCGCGCGTCCATTTCCACAGGATGACCGCCCTGGTCCGTATCGACGTCGATCTCGGCCCTCGCTCCTACCCTATCCTGGTAGGAGCCGGCATCCTGGAAACTTTGGGGACCGTGTTGCGTGAGCACGGCCTCAAGCAGACAAACGCGTTTGTTATCACCAATCCGGAAGTCGGCGGACGTTACTTTAGTCAGATCGAAGACTCGCTCAAAGCCGCCGGCTTTTCACGCATCGTGCGGCATGACATCCCGCCGACCGAGGAAGGAAAGAATTGGGACGTCTTTTCAAAAACGTGCGCTGCGTTACTTGAAAGCTTTCCGGACGCGGCGGCCATCCCTCTTGTCGTGCTTCTGGGCGGCGGTGTCGTGGGAGACCTCGGAGGATTTGCAGCGGCGGTTTTCCGGCGTGGCGTTCCGTTTGTTCAAATCCCGACCACCTTACTGGCGGCGGTCGACTCCAGCGTGGGAGGAAAAGTGGCGGTCAATTTCGGTGGGGTGAAGAACATCATGGGAGCGTTTTCGCAGCCGAAGTTAGTTTTCTGCGATCTGCAAACCTTCACCACTCTTTCGGCCCGCGAGATTCGCAGTGGCTCTGCGGAAGTAATCAAGTACGGCGCAGTTTGCTCAGCATCTTTGTTTGAGCAGCTCGATCACGGCGCTCTGGAAAAGCTCCTGGCGCTGGATGAATCCACCTTGGTGGATGTGGTCGCGCAATGTGTGCGCTTGAAAGCCGATGTGGTCGAGCAGGATGAGTTCGACAAAAAGGGAATCCGCAACGTACTCAATTTTGGGCACACCATCGGACACGCCTTGGAATTATCCGCCGATTATTCTCTCACGCATGGCGAAGCCATCTCTGTGGGGATGATCGCGGCCACCCAAATCGCGCGCGGTCTCAAAATGGTGGATGCCGAATTCGCGGAACGCCTGCACCGGATGCTCACGCGCGCCTCACTCCCCACGACCTACCCGGGCCACTCCCAACTCTTTGACCGGGTCATGCGCGCCATGCAGATGGACAAGAAGTTTCACGACGGCAAAAACCTTTTTGTGCTTCCCACCACCATCGGAAAATGGGAGCCGCGAGAAAACGTCGATTGGTCCTTGGTGCACGAAGCGGTCCGCTCCGCGCTTAGCTAGCGAGCGTCCTCACTCCGGCACTTCCACTTCATCGCCTGGGAGCAGTTTCGGATTTTGACTGGGATCTTTATCCGCTTTTTTAAGATTGAAGAACTGGCTCTTGCCGCCACGCGTCAATTTGATCTTTTTCTGGTTGCCATAATCGCTGAAACCACCAGCCCGCATAATCGCACTGCTAAGTGTCATATCAGACGTGTAATTGATCGAAGTCCCCTGCCGCATCCCGGGACCGCCTAAAGTAACCACTCGCGTCTGCGGCGGCAGTTGAATCACGGCCAGCGGATGCGTGAAGATTTTTTCCGCAATCAACTGTGCGTCGATGGCTTTGACCAACTGGTCCATGCTGAGGCCCGCTGCTTTGACGGAATCCTTCAAAAGCGGAATACCCACGGTACCATCCTCCGCGATGGTGTAGGTGCCGGTAAACGGCTGGCCGTACGGGTCGGGGACCGAGGTCATCCGCATATCAAACACGTCGCCTGGCCGGAACGTAGCCATTTGCGAAAAAACCTTGGACGACATCATCCCAAAAACCGCCAGCAAAAGCGGCACGAAGCGAAGGCAGGAAGTTTTCATGATCAATCGGGTCAATATTCGTCGTCGGATTGCGGAGTGACCGGAGTAACAGCCACAGCCTTGCGCGGGGCCACGGCAGCACCAGCGGCCGGCGCAGCACCGCCAGGTGCGGGACGGCCATCGCGGCGCTGCGGAATGGAGTAGTAATCGTTGTAAGCTCCGTAATAAGCGTAACCGTCGTCGTGCTTCTTATCGACGTTGTTCAAGACTACGCCAATCAATGCACCGCCCACTTGATTCACCGCTTGTTTTACGCGCTGCAGCATGGCTCGCGGAAACCGGCGATGTTGCACAACCATGACCGTCATATCCATTTCACTAGTGAGCACGGAGCCGTCGCTCACCACCAGGATCGGCGGTGAATCAAAGAAGACGAGGTCGTACTGGGTTTTGACGCGGTGAATCAAATCCGTCATGCGCTGCGAATTGAGCAAGCCTACGTTATCCGACGGAAATTTGCCGCTGGAGATAAAGGAGAGATTATCGATCTTCGTCGTGCGGGTGATAGCGTCGATCGTCTTCGTCCCCGAAAGGTAATCCGAAAGGCCCTGTTCGTTATCCGTCTCGAAAAGGATATGCTGCGAAGGACGGCGAACGTCCGCATCCACCACAAGCACGTTGTAACCACCCTTGGCACAAGTAAACGCCAGATTGTTGAGCGTCGTCGATTTCCCTTCGCCCGGCCCCCCCGAGATCAAAGTGATCGTCTTGGCGTCCGGCGTAGGTTTGTTAAACTCAATATTGGCGCGCAAAATTCGATAGGGTTCCGCATCGGGATGCTCGCCTTTGACGCGCATGAGGATCGGTACACCGCGCGGAATGACGGCGAGCACGGGAATCTGCAGGAAACGCTCGACGTCGTCGATCGTCTTCACGCTGGTATCGAGATACTCGATGAAGAAGGCCAGGCCAAAGCCCATCACCAACCCCACCAAAGCGGCGAGCGTCAAGTAACCGGGCACATTGGGCTTGGAAGGAGAAGTGGGAGGCTCGGCCAGCTGCCAGATTTGCGCGGGATCGATGTCGATACTGCGCTTCATTCTCTCGGTTGAAAGCTGCAAGTTGAGGCTGTCGAGGACGCGCTTGTCTTCGAGGTATTTCGTCTTGGCATCCACATACTCGTGAGTCTTCTGCTTAAATTCCGCGGCCTGCCCGGTGGATTTCAGCAGGCTTCCCTGGGATGTTTCCAGTTCGGATCCCGCCAGCTTGAGCTTGAGCGCCTGCGAGTTCCTGATGCCCTTCAGGGCCTCGCTCAAAATCTGCCGATACTGCTCCAGCATGGTGCGGATCTCTTTAATTCTGGGATGGTTTTCACCCAATCCGCTGCTCAACCACTTTTTCTCTTCTACGATTCCATCCTGCAAGAGCGGCACTGTTTTTGAAACAGTGGCGTCGTCGATGTTTAGGATTCGCAGCGCCTCCATCAGGGCTTCGGGCTTGAGCTCTTCCACCTCCGCAAGCTGGGTCTTCAGTTTGTCCACTTCGTTCCTCTTCTCATTCACTACCGCTTCGATCGAGGCTTCGGAGCGTTCGGGCGTCGTAATCGGTGATGTAGGATTCTGTGGGTCGTTATCCACGATTCCCAAGTCTTGCAGCAGCTGCATTGCTTTCGTCTGGTCCGCGATCACCTTTTTTTGCTGATCACTCACCGCAGTGTCGAACTGCTCCAACGCCCTCCCCAGCTTTTCCTGAAGGATCGTCATGCGACTCTCCCGATACACACCCGCAATGCGATTGGCGATTTTTGCCGCCAATGCCGGATCCTGATTGTAAACCCCAATCTCGATAATGCCGGTATTGCGCTTTTCTTCCAAAACCAACGCACCGTTCAACATATTAAAAACCTGCTGAAGCGACATTTTCGGACCATCACCTGAATACTCTTTGATCAGGTCGAGCTGTTCGATGACCGGGTAGAGAATCTTGGATTTGCGTAGAATTTCAAACTGCGTCGCCACGAAAGCCGGATCGTAAGTCCTCACCGGCGACGCCCCGAACACATCCAGAGGCTTGTTGTTGTCCGGGCTCACTTCCATGGAAACCTTTGCCAAATACTGCCGGGGCAGGAAATAAGTCGTCACGCCTGCAGTGATCATCACCAGGAGGAAAACCAGCGTGATCAACCCTGCGCGCACACGAACCACACGCCAGTAGTCGAGAAAATGGAGTTTGACTTCGCTAGTTTCGATCATAAAAAAGGGAGCGGGTGGCGGGGGATAAAATACTCATCAATTGGCACATCCGCAAGAACCGGAAGCGGGAAACTGTGACAGACTGGCGGAGGATGCGTTCAAAACGTGTAGTTGATTCCGAAGAAAATCTGATTGCGGTAGTAGTCGCCCACTCCGCCCGTGTTGAGAACGGTGGTAAATGTATAGGTGCCGCTCAACACGAAGTTACGGTTAATTGTGTATTCCATTCCCAGATCGGCTTCGATGGTGTCTTCGTCGGGCACGCCCGCGGTAGCGGAATTCAGCGATTGGCGGGCGACATAGGTGAGACCGCCACTGGCGCGGAGCTTTTTGTTGAGCGCTTGAATAATATTGATTCCGCTGCGGAGCGTTTTCACGGTGGTATTAGCATCTGGCGGATCTTCGAATCCGTAGTGAGTGTTCCACGACAGGAAGCCAAATCTGTCGTATTGCCAGGAAACATTCGTTTCCGCGTACGGCGAGGAGTTCGTTTGGTTCGACTGAGTGAAGGTCTGCAAGGACTCACCAAACCGCGCCGTGGCTCTGAACTTCCGGCTTAAAACGATATCTGCTCCGAGCAAAAGATTGTACCCCGTTGAATCGCGGGCCGCTGCTTGAGGAAACGACTTCACCACATAGTCAACTCTCGTGAGTGAAGTAAATTTTGGCGACCAGAGATACCGACCTTCTGTGCTTAAAGAGGTCTCATACATATCTCCGCCCTTTTGGGTGGATGAAGTGTATAGCGTAGAGTCGAACCCAAGGGACGTATCGAGTGTAAAACGCTTCGACCAACGGTAAATCAGGTCCGTTTTTGCGCCGCCCACCAAGTAAGATCCTAGATTCTGAGAAGATGTATTGAGGTTCTGGACATCAGGTTGAGACTGGTAGGAAGCATTTGCCGTAAAGTCGAATTCCAACCGGGGAGTCAGGCGGCGTATATAGCCGATGGAAAACTTTTCATTGGGATCAGTTTTATTGCCCGGGCGATTTGCATAGATGTCCTCACCGAGGTTCACATCCATACTGAACACGGTTTTTCGCGAGACAAACTGAACGTCCATCCCGGCACTGGTTCGCATCACGAAACTTGCGATTCGGCTTTGCGCCGGAATGGCGGGCGAAAGCACCACCGTCTCAAATTCCGCCTTTTTCGGCTGCTGGACGACGATCGTTTTGACCGTGGGCTTCGAGTGCGCAAAGAATGCTACTCTGTTGCTCCGAACGGCGGGAAATACAACATTTTGGGTCACCGCCGGAGTCGCCGGGCTTACCTCCATCTGTTGCGTCATCGCAGGGATGGCCGGCGAATTCGTCGGAGTTTGCAGCACGTTGTCGTCCAGGCCAAATTGCACAGACACGGAGTAACGAATTCGCGGCTTGCTGAGGCCGATCCCGGAAAAGACCGGAGAATTTCCGCCGTACGCCGCCGGCCGATTGAACTGCGGAAGCGCTTCCGGAGCCGGTTTTACGACTGCTCCGCTGCCGAAAGCCGAGGCGGCCCCCGGAATCGCGAAGGGTGATGGGCCAGCAAACGGTCCCCCGCCTTCCGCCTTTTGAGGTTTCGTCGGCGTCTCAGTCGTGCCGCCATTTTCCGGAGTGGTTCCCTGGTCGGTCTGGTTTTCTCCGCTGTCGCGTTTTGCCGGGGTTCCAAATGCCGATCCGAAAGGTGAAGACGGGGTCGAAGGCGTCCCAAATGGAGAAGAGGGCAGTTCTGGCTCGCCGGGACTGGCAAAGGGAGATTTGGCAGGAGGAGGCGCCGGAGTGCCGAAGGAAGAACTGGCGCCATTTCCCGAACTATCGCTGCCGCTGCTTCCACTCTTTCCGCTGCTGTCGCCACTGCCGTTGCTTCCCCCTCCCGCATTGCTGTTTCCATTCGCGCTGCCAGAGCCGCTACCGCCATTGCCGGAGGGAGACGCGCCGCCGCTGGGAGCTTCCTGGGCTGAAAGAGTTCTTCCAAGGAGACACCCGGCGAGGGCAAGAGCGGTCCAGAGCCGGCGATCAATCATGGAAAGGCGTGTAGTTCCTGAGAAGTGTACGAAGGCGGCTCAAGTTGGCCGGAAAATGGGCCATCGAAATAGCGAACTCTCTGGGGTGTGGCAAGTGGCGAAGGTACAAGTGGAACAGGGGCGAAGGCGAAAGCAGACAGCACCGCTGCGCTGCCGTTCAAATCCGCTCCACTTTGGCACAACCCCGTAACATTGGAGAGAGCGGGTAGCGGGAATCGAACCCGCATAGCCAGCTTGGAAGGCTGGAGCTTTACCACTAAGCTATACCCGCGGAACTTCGGCGGACAATGTGCGCGGTTGACGAAAATGCGCAAGCAGGAAATCCAGTATCTGTTGCGTGATCAAGAGGAAGCGGCCACCAGTTCGAAAACCCGCAGAGGATCCGTCGGCGAACCCGCCGCCGAATTTCCCGGATAAGCACCGGGGCGTTTAATTGGCGTTTGCCCTGGCACACTCACGCTATCCACTTCCTGTGCCTCAATGGTCGATGCACTCAGGCCCGCATCTTTGGCATTCGTGAAAATCACTGAAGCGATTTTCGAGATCACCTTGGAATCATCCTGGACCGCTGTGCGAGTGGAATTGACGGCCAGAATACTGTCGTCCGTCGCCAAAGGATTCTGAGGTGAAGGACCAAAAACCTTGTCGCCGCCTATATCGGCACCTGCGGCGATATGCAGGCTCGCGATCTGGGAGCCGGTCAACAGCACACTGCCAATGCCCGCATCGGCGCTGAAGGAAGTCGACGTGCCGGCGGCGTTCGTCGAAATCCCGGCAATGATGTCCGCAATGGAAATATTGCCATCGATTTCCACTTTACCGATCGCTACTCCGGACACCTTTCCACCGGCGGAAATGGTCGCATGAGGCCCTCCAAGCACGCTGCTCATGCCCTGTTTGATGACGATGGAATTGATCGCACCCTGCGCGTTGATCAACCCGCTTCCTGAAAGACCCGCCCCAAAATCCGATCCCGCCGTGACACTGCCATCGACGGTTACGCTGTTGATGGTGCCGGCCGAAATGAATCCGGAATCGGTCGTTGCGGAAAGGGTCCCGCTGCCCGAGGCGATCGTGGAATCGCCGCCCTGCAGATTTCCGTGGATATGGACTTTGTTGAGCGCACCTACCGCGAGAATGCCGCCACTCGAATTGCCGGCACCTCCCTTTACGTTACCGCCCACATCTACGGAGCCAATTCCAGCCACACTTTCAATCAGGCCCGACTTAAATCCGGATCCACCGGCAACACTGCCATCAATGGCAATCGAGCCAATCCCCCCACCCAGCGCAGAGATCGAGCCGGAACGCTCGACCGTACCCCCAATGAGATTGCCCATGATGTGCACGCTCCCGATGGTTCCTTCGGTAATAATGTCGCCGCCGGAGGAATTGCCCAAAGTAGAGCTTATTTGATTCAAGCTCACGGCACCTGTGCCGTCGATGTTTCCGCGCACGATTACTTTTCCAATACCGGCATCCGCGTTCACCGTTCCCGCTGCACTTCCTGCACCCGCGGTGAGACTCCCGATGTCCAGCGTACCGATCGTTCCGCCAAAAAAGGTTTGCCCTCCCAAATTCAACGACTGAACCAAGATATTCCCGGTATCGTTTTGGGCGGTTCCCACAATGCTGCCGATCGTTGCCTTCCCAAGAAGGTTCGTTTGCACGATGCCCGTGTCCGCCTTATCTGCGGTACCGACGAGACTGCCGATCTGCAAGGAACTAATATGCCGGGCAAGAATCTCTCCTTGCATCGCGCCGACGACTTTTATGGAATTGATCGCCGTAAACGGAGCGCCGTTGTTAATTCCGCCAATGCCGCTGACGACGCCATCCACTCCTCCGATCACGGCACTCCGGATGCTTCCGGTGAAAAGAATGGTTGCGCCGGACAGCACCTTTCCATCGATCCTCAAGCTTCCCGCCCCTCCAAACTCCTGACCCACCAATTGCAAAGTGCCGGCGAGATCGGTAGCGATGTGCGCGCTCGAAAGCTGGCACAGAATCGTGCTAACCGCACTGGTGCTGGCGAGTCCCGTGAGCGTGGATGTATTGACTCCTAGCGAATAAACATCCAGCCCCTTAAGCCCGGGATCATTGAAAATATCGCCCGCTTCGATCCGGGCCAGATCGCCATCGACACGCACTACTCCAAGGTCCACCGCCGTGGTCGTCTGGGAAATATCCGTCGGATCGGTGTCGGCCAAAATATCCCCCACATCCACGCGTCCATTTCCCATGGTGGTCTTCGTGGCAAGCAGCGTGGCTTTTTGCGCCGTGATCGAAACGTTGGCATGCGCAAACTGGCCTTTGCCTCCGCTGAGATCGAGTTGCTGGAGAATCAACTGTCCGGAGGCAGAGTCTCTGACGAAGTGAGTATTGCCCGATCCGCCGAGGTCAGGAACCAGGGTGCCCCGGGATACCTTTAAAGTAACCGTGTCTCCATCGATATCATGCCATTTGAGGACATGATTGGAAACAAAGACGTCGTCATCGAGAATCGTGCCGATGGCTGTGGTCGTCGCCGCCGTCACGCCAGCAGTAATCTGTGAGAGATCGACGGCGAAACTGCGGTTGTCCTGAAATACGTTATTGCTAATGAGCGGTATTGAAAATGTGACGGAAGTCTCTCCCGCAGCAATGGTTTCCGAAAGGGCGCCGCTGCTAAAATCCACTCCCGCGATGGCCCGCTGCACCCCAAGCCCTCCAAGGATGTGGGGAGTCACCTGAAAGGTCACGGGCACATTTAACGCCGAAGACAAATTCACGGTGAAATCCATGTGCGTGCTCGAAGATCCATCATTGGCTGGATTCCCCTCCACGGCTGTGACGGTCGTGCTGCCAAATGACAAAGTAACAGGGCTCGCGGGATGGATCGTCCCCGTGGCGGTTGCCGCACCGACCTGGCCGGATGAATTGATCAACACCCCGTTTCCGGTAAAGCCGGTAAGCTGAGCGGTGAAGGTCTTGTCCGGCCCTGAGCTAAAGTGGCTGGTCACCGGAACCGAGATGGTCGCCGTGGTGGCGCCCGAGGCGAAACTAACGGTCCCGGCAGTGGGCGTCCCATAGTCTGCGACGACCAGCGCCGTCCCATCCACTAGAGCATAGTTCACCGACATCTGGAGCGCAGTGGTGCTCGATCGGGTGACGGTGAAAGTGACATTGTGATTCGTGGCGTCCGCAAACCCTATGGCATTCGCCGCCCCGCCGGTGATCGCAAGACCCACTTCATGATTGGTAATCGTCGCGGTTCCCGTGCTAGTCACAAGTGTGGCTCCCACCGGATTGCTAAGTTGGACGGTGAACTGATCATCCGTTCCCCCTGCGGCGAAGAAGTCGCCATAGATAGGAACTGAAATGGTCTTGGTCGTCTCTCCGGCGGCAAATGTCAGGTCGCCACTCGTTGCTTGATAATCAATAAAGGAGCCGGTGCTCAAGGCCGTCCCGTCCTTGGTCGCATAATGAACCGAGACCTGGCTGCTGCTCGCCTGGGCCAGCGTGACAGTGAAGATCGCGTGATCGGGATGAGCAGGATCGTAGGACGCCGCCACCCCTACATTGTTAACCACCATCAACGCCCGGTGGTTATTTTGAATCGTCGCCGAGCCCGTGGCATCGGTAATCGTCACCGGCCCCGATGGGTTCGAGAGCTGGAGTGAGAATGTTATATCCGATCCGGACGTACCGTGATCGAATGTGGGGATATATAAATCGTATGTCGTCTGATAAGCAGGGATGGTAATAACACCCGTACGCTTGCCGGTGACGGCACCATCGTAATCAGTCCCGAAGTGCGCGGTACCGTCTGCGAGCGTGTAATAAACGGTGGTGTCATGGCTCACGGGATTGGTCAACGTGAGCGCGAAAACTTCGTCGGTTTGATTCGTCACCGTCGGGTCCGGCGCACTGAATGCATCTGCCACGCTAAGCTGAGCTTGGAACGTATCTTGAATAGTCCCGACCGCGGGGCCCTTCGCGAGTGAAAGCAGGTGCGGCTGAATGGTGGACGGATTTTGTGACGTATCAACCACCTGCGCATTCGCGCTCACGGCAACGACATTGAAGGTCTCGATGCTGGAAGGATTCACCGCGCTATTCCCCGCAATATCGACCACAAAAGTTGCGGAGGTCTGGCCCTTGGGAATCGTCACCGTGGCGTGCTTCGCCGTGAAGTCTGGATGCGCACCGGTGGAGATCGCCGTGCCATCCACCGTCATGAGATCGACCACGACATCCTCCGTCAAATCCGGCGCGGAGAGGCTCACGGTGAAAGTCGCCGTCGTGTTTGAGGTTTGCTTGGTAACTGAAGCATTGCTCACAGAAACGATCGGGAATGGGCTGTCCTCCTGGACGTTAACTGTCGCAACTCCCTTGCCGCTGACAATATCCGCTCCAATCGCCGTACCCAATTTCATTTCGAAATCGACCGGATTGAGGTTATGCGCCTTCCCTGTAAAATTGACTGTCACCGTCTTGGTCAATTCGCCGGCCGCAAACTGGAGGGTCCCGCTCGTGGCAAGAAAATCAGTGCTCGCTACTGCCGTGAGCGAACTATCCACGGAATGGTCCACCGTGCCGTACGTCACACTAGCCACGCCGGGAGTGCCGGCGCCATCATGCGTGCGCGTGATGGTAAAAGTAACACTCCCTGTCGTCTCATGGACAGGCCCCGCCGGCTGCGAGATGGAAAAATGATCCGTAACCGCCATGGCACTGTTTTCATCGATGCTCACCGTGCCCTGCGCATTACCGGAAAGGACGTAGGCGTTTGACGCCCCAAAGAGATTTATCGTGAAATCATTCGTTCCCCCGTGCTTGCCTGCGTCGAGAATGGGAATCGTGAAGGTCTGGGTATCGACGCCCGGGCTAAAGGTGAGCGTGCCATCCACAGCCGTGTAGTCGACGCCGGTTGTCGCAGTGTGATCTGAAGTATTGTAGTTGATGCTCGCCGTGCCGGAAAGATCCCCTGCGCGCTTAATGGTGAACGTGGCAAGCCCGTCCGTTTCCTTGACATGCAAGGTTGTCGATGGGGTCCCGCTGTTGGGATCTTCGTCCAAATAGAAATGGCTTGGGCCCGAGATCTTTACCGTGGCAACGTTTTCGCCGGACAGGATATCGGCAAACTGCGGATCGGAGAGCTGTACGGTAAACTGCTTGTCTATGGTGTAGTCCCGCTGATGGATCGTAATCGGGATAGTCGCGATCGCCTGCCCCGCCGCAAAATGCACCGTGCCACTGGCCGAATCGTAGTCGGGCGTGGTGTTTGTGGTGTTGTTGTCGCCCTTCTCGTCGTGCGCCGTTCCATCCTGCGTCGTGTATTTGACATACGCATCCTGGCTGAGATCTCCCGTCCGCTCCACCTGAATGTTTATCACCTGGCTAGTATCATCGACCGTGACAATGTTTGTGCCATTATCACCATCGATCTGCAGATGGGCAGTGGCCGTGGCGTTGTCTTTGATATTCACCGTTCCCGTCACCGTGTTACTTGAGGTGCCGTTAGCTAACAAAATATCCGCGTTAGTGGGATCGGTGAGCTTTACGGAAAAATTCAGGGTAGCACCGCTGGTCTTATGAGCATTAGTGATCGGGATGGTGATCGTCTTAGTGATTTCACCCGGATTAAATGTCAGCGTGTCGGTCTCTGAGGTATAATCCTCCATCCCCACAGAGGTCGCGGTGCCATCGGTAGTTGTATATTTGACCGTGGCCGTGCCCGTGGTGTCCCCCGTTCGCTTGACAGTAAACGTCGCCGTCCCGGCATCCTCGTTTATCGTAACGACCGTAGTAGGCTGGTTATTCGCTAAATCTCCTTGCAAAGAGAAATGGCTCGGCGCCGGATCGTTGTCGTTGATTGTTACGGTGCCGGTCGTGTTGAGACCCGTGCCAGGATTGAGATCACCGTAAACGGAATCGGTGAGGACGACGGTAAAATTCGTGGAACCTGTCGAGAGATGACGATCCAGAATCGGGATCGTGAACTGCATCGTCTCCGAAGTGTGCGATGGATTAGAATCCGCCGCGAAATTCAAAGCCGTTGATAACTGCTGGGTGTAGTCGGTACCTGCGAGCCCCGTTCCATTCGCCGTATGATAGGAAACGGATGCCGGCCCCGTGAGATTGCCGCTGCGCGTCACCGTAAGCGTCACTGTTCCGGCATTTTCATCTACCGTTTGAGAATCAATGGAGAAATGGCTGCCGTCGCCGGCATCGTTTTCATTGATGGTAACCGTGGCGGACGTCCCGGTGACATCCGCAAAACCGGTAGCGCCGGCGAGATTCACTCCAAACTGGCTGGTACCGGAAGTTTTGTGCGAATCGATCAGCGGTACATTCACCGTGACCTGGCCCACGCCCGCCGGGAAATCAACGACCAGCGGCTTGCTGGAATCCAGGCTGTCGTGCAGCGAGGTGTAGTCTGTTCCGTCCATCGCCGTGCCGTCGCTGAATTTAAGCTGAACCGTGGACTCCTTGGACAAGTCACCGCTTCGGGTGATGACTAGTGTCGCTTTTCCACTAGTTTCATTGGCCGTCACATTTGCGACCGAGAAATGACTGAGCTCCGCATCGTTAATGGTCACCGTGGCCGTGCTCGTTCCAGGAAAGTCCGCATTGACGGCGTCGGAAAGCGAGACGGAAAATTGAGAGGTGCCACTGCTCTTGTGCGCGTCGAGAATCGGGATCACCACAGGCACCTGGCTCACGCCCGCCGGGATATCGACGACATAGACCGAGGGCTTGTCCAGCGCCGTGTAATCCGTGCCATCCTTGGCCGTGCCATCCGTAAAATTAATCTGCACCTTGGCATCTGACGACAAATCCCCCGTTCGATTGACAAGTAACGTCACCGTCCCGTCGCCTTCGTTGACCGTATAGCTCCCGCTGGAGAGCGCAATGTGATTCGGCGCCGAATCATTGTGATGGATGATCACCGCGGTGGGAGACTGGTTCGCGGGAATATTGATATGAGAAGCATTCGGATCGGTGGGATCCGGCGCGAACTGCACGTTAAAAAAAGCGGAATCGCCAGAGAAATTGCCCAAATCAGCAATCGGTATCTTCACGCTCGCGGTGGCATGCTGCGGATCAAAAACTAGCGTTCCGTTTGAGGCGGTATAATCAATGCCATCCTTCGCGGTGCCATCCGACATCGTGTAAATGATGCTCACCGAGCCCGCTTGATTACCCGTCCGCGTCACATTGATCGTCGCAGTTCCGGCTGCTTCATCTACCGAAACGCTCGTCGGGAATTGGAATCCAAAATCGCCAGCCGGCAGGATCGTCGCGGCAGCATGATCTTTGCTGATATTCAGGGAATCGGATTGGGGATCACCCAAATGAGCGTTCGCCAACTGGACGGTAAATGCTTTCGTAGGAGTGCTCGATCCCCCGGTGGTGATCGGCGTGAACTCATTGGTGGTGTTCACGGAAAAGGCCGGCGAAGCTAAAGATCCCGCCGGAATAGTCACCAGAAGATCTCCTATTCCCGTATAATCCGTTCCCGCAACGGCCGTTCCATTTACCGTATTAATGTGCACCGTGACATCGTAATTCTGCACGGCGGAAAGTGAGACCGTATAGATCTCGCCCAAACCTTCCTGCGCGGACGCGTCGGAGCTGATGCTCACCGTTGGAAGGGGGATATTGGCGTAATGGATCGTTCCCGTCGCCGCTCCCCGCGTCTCCGTTAGTACGATGGGATTGCTCTGGTCATCTTTGATTGGCTGGCCCGAGCTATCATCGAGGGCCGCGCTATCCACTTTGACCTGGAAATTCAGATCGCCGGTTCCAAATGCACCGATGGAGTCAATCGTGATCGGCACGGTCTTCACCGTATCTCCAGCGCCAAACGTGATGGTGGCGTCCGTAACGGATGAAAAGTTGGGGATCGAGCCGGAAGACTTCGCCGTCCCGTCCGTGGTGTGATAATGAACCACCACTTCTTCCCCTGCTGGCACGGCATGGTCCAGCGTCAGCAGGAACACCATGGTAGAAGTACCGGAAGTGCCTGTGGGAGAAGCCGCGGCATCGCTAATGGAAATAGCCGTAGGGTTCAGGGCCGCGGGAGCGATGCGTTGCTCCAACGGTTCAATAAAGGGAAATTTCATACTAAAAGCCTGCGGACGAGAGGTGGGAGAAGGTATCGGCGGTTTGAGGGCCGTCAAGAAGGCGAATAAATTATTTTTCGCGCCTTGTTTACCCTGAAGAGTCGCGACTGTGGCGCATCGAAGGCCGTCGTGCAACTCCCTTCGAAGACAGTCGAAATGCGCGATTGTTCATTGAATTCGCCATTAGAAGTTCTTATTATCATCGGCCACATTATAAGTTTCATGCTTGTAACGTTTGCGTAAAATCACTACGCTGAGGCTCGCAACTTCGCCCCCTATGAAAAGCCTCTCTCGCAACCTCGTTGCCCTTGTTTTGCTCGCCCTTACCTTCGTCCTGTTCCGCCAGGCACAGGCGACTTATCAAAATGAAGATGCCGGCTCGCGCGTGGTTTTGCTCTTCGGAGCGGTGGTCCTTCTCGGTGCTACGGGTGGCGTCCTTCTTGTCATTTCCGTCTTGCCGCATTTCGGCGACGCCATCGGCAACCTTTTCTTTCAGCCGAATGAGAAGATCGAAAAAGATCCGCATGCCGACGCCATGGTTGCCCTCGCTCGAGGCGACTATCATCGCGCCATCGAAGAATACCAGAAAGTGTACCAGAAAGATCCGGACGACACTCTGGCCCTCAGTGAAACGGTGCGCATCTACTGCGATAAATTGCACGAACCGGAACCGGCCGCCGAACTCCTGGAGCAAGCACTCGCGAGGGATCTCTTGCCCGAAGATGCCGCCTTCCTCTGCTCACGTCTCGCGGATGTTTACTGGAACCACCAACATGACATCGTGCGCGCTCGCGAATTGCTCATGCAGGTGATCGAGACGCTGCCCAATACCCGGCACGCGGCCAATGCTTCGCATCGGCTCCAGGAGATGGAGCGTCAGTTGGTGATGCAAAGCTAGCTACCTGCGATTGAATGGCCGCAGCTAAAGGAGGCCCGTCGAAAAAGGGAAAGGCCTTCGCGCGGAAGTAACACCCAATCGGAATGAGAGAGCACCGTTTTGATTCCGGAATCGTAAGAAAGCGCAGAGGAGCAGAGGCAGAGAGTTGAGTTTCGCAGAGGGAGGCAACGAAGGCTCCATTCCTCTGCGTTACTCTTCTTGTTTCTCTGCGCCTCTGCGTTTTCCAGCGGCCTGCTAGGGCTGGACTTTTACCACCCCTTTACAATTTTCCCCCGCCGGCTTCATCCGGCCTTAATTTTGGTTCGGCAAAGTGAGGGCAAGTTCATCCCACTATGCTCCCGATCCATCGCTCCCTCCTTTTACTTGTTGCCGCTGCACCCACCTTGTCAGCCGACCCGCTCATCACTTCGTGGTTCACAAAAAATTCCGGGCAATATGCGCGCATCTATACCAGCACCGCTGCGCAGAGTTCACAAACCTCCGTGACCACCTGGAGCCGCGGCCAGGGCGTGCAATCCTCGCCCGTTTATGCGGGCGTCCATGAGGTTTCCTATTCGGATAGCTGGGTCTATATCAAAACTTCAGGGCTGGCCAGCTACGTGATGGGACCATGGTATCTGGATTCCGGCAAATCGATGAATTTCCCCAACTTTCCCGCAAATACCGGCACCATTTATCGCATCCCTCGGGCTACCACATCCCCAGCGACCAAGTCACTGACAGGGCTCGGCGCCACCGGTTACTTTGTCAACGGCGTCGCCATGTTCGACATGCGGGACGCGTTCTCCTATTCACACTCCCATTCGCAGGATGCTACGCCGACCAATGGACTCACTGGCGATGGAATCTGGAACCGCGATGCCTACGCGAACGAGTCTGTTACTTTTGATGCCAGCTACGCGCATCAGGCCGGCGCACAGTATCACTATCATGCCAATCCCCCGGGATTGCGCTATCAGCTCGGCGACCACGTGGACTATAACTCCTCGAGCAATGTTTACACCGAAAGTACGAGCACCCCGCAACACTCGCCGATTCTCGGTTGGTCGGCGGATGGCTATCCCATTTACGGGCCCTATGGCTATTCCTCTCCCATGGACTCTACCAGCGGCGTCCGCCGCATGGTCTCCGGCTATGTCGTTCGTAATGGAAGCAACGGCACCGCCAACCTCACCAGCACTGGCCGCACGACGCTTCCTGCCTGGGCGGCACGCGTGCAGGGGCGCTCGGCAAATCTGTCCTCCAGTCAATACGGGCCTGCAGTCAACTCCACCTACGCGCTGGGACACTATATTGAAGATTACGACTATCTCGGCGATCTCGGGCAAACTCAGGGAGCGGGAGTGTTCGACCTCGATGTTTATAACGGACGCAGATGCGTGACCCCGGAATACCCAGGGGGAACCTACGCTTATTTCCTCGCGATCACATCCACCGGCACGCCCACCTATCCTTACACCACGGGAAGAGAATTCTACGGCAGCCCTACGGCGGGCACGGTGACAAGTATCACGGAAACAGTGACCACCTCATTTACGGGAGGACCCAACGCGGAAATTAAGGCAACTAGTATCGGACGCGATTCGGGCACAGGCGCAGTGACCATTACATGGAGCTCCGTGGATGGCGGCACCTATAAAGTGGAAGCAACCAATGACCTCACCAGCACCTGGAGCAGCCTGCAAAGCAGCGTAGCGAGTGGCGGGATCTCCAGTTCCTATACGGAAAGCGCCGCTTCCCAAGCCGGAGCTCTGAAACGCTTTTATCGAATGTCGCGAACCACTCTCGCGACCTACGATACGAAGGGTTTTTAATGAAGCATTCCATCATTTCTTGATCTCAAGGATGCTTTCCGCGCCTGCCGGCAGCAGGGATGGATCGCTGCTCCCCACAGGAGGGAGGGCGGACGGTTTCGCGCTGTCACTGCCAAGCTGGGGAGATTCGAGATCAAAGATCTCT
>FTBG01000223.1_pt1 | contig 31560 bp, 24 predicted proteins | sample 1639311 | NCBI WGS metagenome assembly FTBG01 (sample SAMEA3914864, study PRJEB12502) | metagenome | biome: forest; material: soil | place: USA | collected 2012-03-12 | depth 0.3 m | reverse complement strand
CGGCAGCGCGAAGGCGAGGGTTAAACGAGGGGTTAGCCCCGCCGAGCCTCACGGCGACGATGATTTCCTTCGAGAACCTCGCGAAAAGCTTGCCACGCTTTGCATCGAGCACTCCCTTGGAACGCTTGATTTTCGACCATTTATTGTGGCCGGCCATACAGGTATGTAATTATGGGGTCCTGGCGCCGATATAGGATAGCCTTGCTCTGGCTACGCAACCGGCCCGGGTTGGTTAAAAATGCTAACTTGCTTGAGTAAAATTCGATGAAAGTGCGCCTCCGAAGCGGGACGCGTCAAATCGAACGATGGGGATAAGGAAAGGCAATCCCCCCTTCTTGTCAACGCTTTTTCGCAGGGCCTGTAGATCATGATTCCGATACCCCTTTAGGCCATGTGGACAAAAGGGAACCCAAGCTGAATCCCAATTGGCCCTCCCCCCAGCTCACGGCAGTTCGCAGCCGAGGTCAAAGTATGAAGCAGTTCAGCAAAAGCTTTCCCGGGGCGGCTGTCCCCAGCCGTCCGCGGGTACTCCAGCAGTATCGGGTGCCGAAATTGCCCTCATGGTCTCAAATTTCTCGACCTCATCTGTGCCATTGAAATAAATCAGGCTACCTCCAAATGCCTTCCCCGCTGGTGACTGCATAGTCAGAAATGATGGCGGAGCCATCAAAGCCACCGTAGTCGGGTGGAGCCCAACGGGCGACAGCCCCGGACCTTCTCACCAAAAAAACCAACCCTGAAGGCGAGCGCAGACAGTGTGCTCAAAAACGGCCAGTTCGACGAGATCACCTGGCGGCAGCAAAGGCCACAGTGCCGGTCGTAACCTCTCAGGACGTTTTGCTGATGGATTCAGAATTAGCGATGCGGCGTTTCAAAAAGGACCTCCCCATTCGCGTTGTGGAAAAGAGCGCGAAACCAATCATCGCAAAAGTCAAAAGTAATCCTGTTTTTACCTCGGGAACACCGTTCACCGTTATCGCGTTGACCGAAGGGTTTGCACTATTGCCGAAAGATACGGAATTGGTTCCAACGCCGCCGTAGAAATAGAATCGATAGGTTGTTAGATTGGTAATAACGTTGGTGAACCCTGAAAACACCAGTTGCTGGGGATTCGAGTCGCTCGAGGTCGTTGCGAATAGAGGCGATCCAATCTGATTGGTTGTGGCATACCCATCGATGCTGGAGAACAAAGCCAGGTAATTAGTATTCGGCAGGGCCGAAAGATTTAAAGTAAAGCCGGTGACAGTAATCGAGCTTCCAGCCTGAGGAACCAACGACAACTGGAGATATACATTTTGAGAGAGCGCATTTGCTGCATTCGTAACTTGTGTTCCATAGAAATACCGAACAACGCCGATATCCTTAATATCATTACCCCCACCGCCAAATGATAAAACCGGTGCCGACTGAAAATTTGTGGAGTAGGAAGTCGGGGCATAGACATTTGTACCAAAAGGGGAATTGGAGAAATTCCAATAGACCAGTTGAGCGGAAGCTGATTGAGCGACAAAAAGCAAACCCACCACAAATGCACCTAATTTCGAGAATAAAAGTCTCTCTCTTCGGGTGGGCTTTTGCGCAAAAAGAGCAACTGTACCTATGGCCATAAAGAAGCGAAGCGAACACAATTCCCGGGACCCAACAAGAATTTTCTCTTGGAAGGAATTAAGATTAAGAGGTTCAAAGGCTTTTAGGTAGTGGAAGACGAGGTCTGCGTAGAATGGCGCTAGGATAAGCCCTGTTTAGGAGGGAAAGTTTCACCCAGCCGCCTTCGCCGGATCGACCGAGCACCGCAACGGCGCGCTCAGTCTGTCAGGCTTAGAAAGCTCGACGCTCAAAAATGTCCAAGGTGGCGGAAGGGGCGTTGGCCTCAATGGCCAGTACGCTCGGCTTGATTACATGGACATCGCCCAAAACCTTCTTTAATTCAACCGGCTCCGCTGGCACCCATACCAGGCGATGAACAGCCCGATCACGATATGGCAGGACAAAACCCAGAGACATTGCGACTCCGGCTTGAGCTGCGTTTGAATCACCTGCTGCACGATATCATAATACCGCTCGCTCTTGAGCGTTTGCAGCACGCCCGACCAACTCCAGAAGGCCGCGATGAAGTTGCGGGTGAGTGCTCCCACCCAGTCGGGCAGGGCCAGCACTGCGCCGGAGAGCGGGAGCTGAAAACCCACCAAATAGATGGAGACCAGTGAGGCCTGTTCCGCCGAGCCCATCAGGCTGGAAATGGCGAGACAGACGGAAGTCATGGCGCCATTGACCAGCACGAGGAACAGGAGCTGAGTAGGCAGTTCCCCTGGGAAATTACAGATAAAGTGCACGAAGAGCCCCATCCAGAAGGATTGGGCGAGGACGAGGGTGAGAAGAAAGACGGCCTTGCTCGCGATGTAGCTGAGGGAATTGAGCCCGGAGAGCTTCTCTTTCTCGAAGATGAGCCGCTCCGCCGCGATCTCGCGCCCGGAGTTGTTGGCCCCCATCAGAGTCAGGAGGATGACCTGGAACATTACGATGCCCGAGACCAGGCTGCCAATCTTGCTCGCCTGCTGGAGGTAGCTGTTGGACTCCACCAGCTGGGAGATCATGTTTTGGTTATTCCCCATCGACATGTCCCGCACCGCCGGCAGTCCGTTCCAGGCAAAAATCGCGACCAAGACCGGGAAGCCGAGGATGAGGCCCAGTTGGAGAAAGATCTGGGCCTTGTTGCGCGAAAAGATGCGAAAACGCCGCGAGGTCAGAGTGATAAATTGGCTCAAGGCGCTCGGCTGCGGCAGTGTTTCGGAGGCGGGTGGCTCGATCGGCGCGTCGATCGTCACTTCCGGATCGGTGATCACACTGTCAAAACTCACGTCCTCCAGGTTCGGCGTCACCTGTCCCGCAATCGCCCCGGCATAGGCGTGGCGGTGTTTGATCCAGGATTGCGACCATTCCCGGGCCTCGCGCTGAGGAAGCTGCGCAAACAGGTCCTGCGGGTCCTCGCAGTTGAAGTAATGCGAAAGATATTCCGGCGGTCCATGGTAGGCGACCACGCCCTTGAAGAGCACCATCACGGAATCATAAAGACCGACGTGCCGCAGGCTGTGGGTCACGGAAAGCACCACCCGCCCATCGGCTCGGGACAACCCATGTAGCAGGGTCACGATTTCGTCCTCCGACTGCGGATCGAGGCCGCTTGTCACCTCGTCGCAAAGCAGCATCACGGGTTTACTGGCCAGCTCCATCGCCAGGGCCAGGCGGCGCTTCTGCCCACCCGAGAGCACGCTTACCAGGCGGTCGGAAAACTCCGTCATGTTGACCTCGTCCAGAATGCGGGCCACCGCCTCGTCCAGCGGATCGCCGGACATGCCGCGCACCCGCAGCTTCATGGAGTAGGCCACGCATTCCCGTACGGTCAATTCCTCGTGCGCGATGCTGAACTGCGGGACATAGCCAATCTCCGCCGGGGAAAAATCCTGCTCGATCAGGTTGCGTCCGTCCCAAAAAATCTCGCCTTCCTCTTCGCCCTGGGCAATGCCGGTGATGGTTTTGAGGAGGGTGCTTTTTCCGCAACCGGAGGGGCCGATGATCGCGCCAAAATGGCCTCGGGGGAATTTGGCGGAGACATCGGATAGCAGGGGTTTGACCTCCTCCCCCGATCCGATGAAGAGAGTGACGTCGCGGAGTTCGAGCACGGCGGCGAGAGTTGCGAAACTAGGCCTTTCTGACAACGCAAAAGCTCGTCTTTTGAGCGATTCTTGCCAAGTTCCCCCGATGAGCCGCTCCCTTGCCCCGTCCTCACCTTTGCAGGATGCCATGCAATCCCTCTTGAACAAGCATGTCGGCGAGGGCCGCGAGCGTGGCGCGCAACTGGCGGTATATCATCGTGGCAAACTCATCGTGGACGTTTGGGCCGGCGTTGCCGATCCAGCCACCGGACGAAAGGTCACGGGCGAAACGCTTTTTCCCGTCTTTTCCGTAAGCAAGGGCATGGCCGCTACGGTGATCCACCGCCTGGCCGTGCGAGGCCTGCTCGACTACGACCGCCCGATTGCCGACGTCTGGCCGGAATTCGCCGCCCACGGCAAGGAAAAGATCACCCTGCGGCAGGCGCTGAATCACACCGCAGGTATCCCTCAAATGCCGGACGAGGCGGAACTCGCCACCACCGCCGATTGGAACAAAATGTGTCAATTAGTCGCACAATTGGAACCTCTAACTCCTCCCGGCACCAAGGCCGAGTACCACGCCATCACCTACGGCTGGATCATCGGCGAACCCGCCCAACGAGTTACCGGTAAGTCGTTTACGGACCTCCTCCGGCAGGAAATTACCGACCCCCTCGGCCTCGGCGAGAGCCTTTACTTGGGGATTCCCCACGATCGGCACCCGGAAGTTGCTGTTTTGGAACACAATATAGCTCCTCCTGTTTTTCAGCCAGGCCCCCAATCCGTTCCCGCCAGGCTAGGTTCCCTGCACGACATGATGAACCGCCGCGACCTGCAGGAAGCCTGCGTCCCCGCGACGAGCGGCCTCATGTCTGCCCGGGCCATGGCCCGTCACTATGCCGCCCTGCTGCCTGGCGGAGTCGATGGTGTGGAACTACTTTCCCCTGAATGGGTTAAAAAAGTAACCACTTTTGGAGAGGCTGACCCTGATGGCACAAACCATGTCCTTGGTTACGGCCTCCACGGAGATCGTCCCCCCCTCGGCCAGCCTGCCCCCGCCTTTGGCCATGGTGGCCACGGTGGCTCAAACGCCTTCGCCAACGTCGCCCACCACTACGCGGTGGGCTTCACTCGCAACCGTTTCGACGATGGCGAGGCTCCCAAGGTGATTTTCGAGGCGATCGAGCAGGCGCTGGTTTAAGCGCCCATCGCCCGCTCGATACTGCCCGAGTGGGAATGGTCGAGATCGGCCGCCGCCCACGCATAGGTCACATCGTCGGCGGAGATCTGCAGCTGGCTGCTCTTGGTCACGGTACCGATCTCGCGCACGGGGATGTTCCTCTCCTTGAGGAGCGTCTTCACGTCCCCGACATTGTGCTCGGCGACCGAGATCACAATACGCGATTGCGACTCATTGAAGAGCAGCACATCGGGCCGCAACCCGGTCTGGCCAAAGTCGATGGTGGCGCCGAGCCCCTGGGAACTCAGGCAGCACTCGGCAAGGGCCACCGCCAGGCCGCCCTCGGAACAGTCGTGCGCGCTTTGCACCAGGCTCTGCCGGATGAGATAGAGCAACGCCGCGTGGAGCGACCGCTCACGATCGTAATCAAGCTGCGGCGGCGCGCCTTCCTTGCGGCCATGGACCACCTTGAGGAAATGCGATGCGCCGATTTCGCTGCCCAGATCGCCGAGAAGCAAAACGATGTCGCTCGATTTCTTGAAGCCCTGGGTGGTGATGTGCCGGGGATGGTCGATAAGACCGACCATGGCCACCGTCGGCGTGGGATCGATCGCGCCGGCCGGGCTTTGATTGTAAAGGCTCACATTGCCACCGGTGACCGGCGTATCAAACGCGCGGCAGGCCTCGGCGAGACCTTCGACCGCCTCGCGAAGCTGGAGGAAGTTCTCCGGATTGTGGGGATTGCCAAAGTTGAGATTGTCCGTGAGCGCAAGAGGCACCGCGCCGGAGCAGGCGAGGTTGCGGGCGCACTCGGCCACCGCGATGCGGGCGCCTTCGCGGGGATCCTGGCGGCAATAGAGCGAGTTGCAGTCCGAGCTGGCGGCGAGAATCTTGTCGGCTTCACGCACCACAAAGACGGCCGCATCCGAGCCCGGCAGCACGGCGGCGCCGAGGCGCACCATGTGGTCGTATTGCTTCCATACCCAGCGCTTCGACGCGATGCTGTGATCGCCGAGCAGGGCGATGAGATCGTCGGAGATCGAGGCGATGGAAGGTGCCGGAACGGTCTTCAATAATTCCTCTGTCGTCGGCGCGGGAGCGGTCGATTTGGGAGCCGCGTCGCGGATGTAGATGGGGGCTTCGTCGGCCAGTTCACGAGCCGGGATCTCGACCACCACTTCACCGTGGTTCTTCACGCGCATGAAGCCGTCGTCCTTCACCACGCCGACCTCGGCGTAGGGGAGATCCCATTTCTCGAAGATCTCCTTCACCTTGGCTTCCTCGCCCTTCTTCACGATCACGAGCATGCGCTCCTGGGATTCGCTCAGCAGGGTTTCGTAAGGCGTCATGCCGTCCTCGCGCTTGGGCACGAGGGCGAGATCGATCTCGACACCGGTGCCCCCACGGCTGGCGGTTTCGCAGGTTGAGCAGGTCAACCCCGCCGCGCCCATGTCCTGGATGCCGGCCACGCAGCCGCTGGCCAGGAGTTCGAGGCAGGCCTCGAGCAGAAGCTTCTCGCGGAAAGGATCGCCGACCTGAACGGCAGGGCGGTCCTGCTTGGATTCCTCGGTCAGGTCGCGCGAGGCAAAGGCCGCGCCTGCGAGGCCGTCGCGGCCGGTTTCCGCGCCGACATAGAAGACGGGATTGCCGACACCGCGCGCCGCGCCGCGGGCGATCTGCTCATGACGCAGAATGCCAAGGCAGAGGACGTTGACCAGCGGATTGCCGGAGTAGGATTCGTCGAAATACACCTCTCCGCCGATGGTGGGCACACCGATGCAGTTGCCATAGTGGGCGATGCCCGAGACGATCCCAGCGAAGAGACGCCGATTAGTCGCATCGGTCAGCGGGCCGAGGCGCAGGGAGTTGAGGCTGAAGACGGGCCGGGCGCCCATCGTGAAAATGTCGCGGATAATGCCGCCCACGCCGGTGGCCGCACCCTGGAAGGGCTCGACCGCGCTGGGGTGGTTGTGACTCTCCATCTTGAAGGCGATGGCCCAGCCTTCGCCGATGTCGATCACACCGGCATTTTCCTCACCGGCCTTGACCAGGACGCGGAGGCCGGTGGTGGGAAATTTGCGCAGCTCGGGCTTGGAGTTCTTGTAGGAGCAATGCTCGCTCCACATGACGGAGAAGACGCCGAGTTCGGTGAAATTGGGCTCGCGCTTGAGGATTCCGAGGATGCGTTGGTACTCGTCGGGAGTGATGCCGTGCTTGGCGATGAGCTCGGGAGTGATGGCGGGATCGGGCATAGGAAACAGGGGACGGCTAGGCGGCTTGGGAAGAGAGGGTCTTTGAAGCTAAGATGCTTTCAAAGAGGGGCTTGCCGTCAGTGCTGCCGAGGATGAAATCGCAGGCTCTTTCGGGGTGGGGCATGAGGCCAAAGACGTTGCGAGCCTCGTTGCAGATGCCAGCGATGTTGTTTTTGGAGCCATTGGGGTTGGACTCGGGGGTGACATTGCCCTGCTTGTCGCAATAGCGCAGGAGCACGCGGCCCTGGGCGTCGAGCTGGGCGAGGGTGTCATCGTCGGCGAAATAGCAGCCTTCGCCGTGGGCGATGGGGATATTCAGGACGGTGCCAACCGCGAGGGTATTGGTGAAGGGGCTATTCTGCTGTTCCACGCGGAGGTGGAGGTGCTGGCAGAGGAAATGGAGGTCGCGATTGCGGACGAGCGCGCCTGGAAGCAAGCCGGACTCACAGAGGATCTGGAAGCCATTGCAGATGCCGATGACGAGGCCGCCAGCGGCAGCGAAGGCCTTGACGGACTGCATGATGGGCGAGAAGCGCGCAATGGCGCCGCAGCGGAGGTAGTCGCCGTAGGAGAAGCCACCTGGGACGACGACCGCATCGAAGCCTTCAAGGGAGGAATCCTTGTGCCAAACGTAGTCGGCGGAGGCTCCGGGAAGGGCGTTGAGGGCGTTAAAGCAGTCCTGATCGCAGTTCGAACCGGGAAAACGGAGGACGGCGAACCTCATTTGACGATTTCGAGGCTGTAGTCCTCGATCACGGGATTGGAAAGGAGGTCGCGGGCGATTTCGTGGAGCTTGGCCTCGTCGACGCCGGAGGGGAGATCGATCTCGATGGATTTACCTACGCGCACGCGGCCGGTATTTTCGAGTCCGAGGTGTTTCATGGCCTCAGCGGTGGCGGCCCCCTGGGGGTCGAGCACGGAAGGCTTGGGCATAACGGTGACAATGGCTTTCACGAGACAGAACATTTCGTGTCCTCGCGTGCGGGACAAGCGGATTTATTTTGGGCGAGAGTTGCGTGCCTCGGGGGATGCGCTTTGAGGCATCCGGTCGCGTGACAATTTCGCCATATTTCCGCTGTGCGTTGACAGGAGGTCGGTGGTTTCCAAGAGTGCGGGCAATGTCCTTGCCTCTTTTTTCCAAGATTGAAAGTGGGAACGGGGTTCAATAGAGCTGAGCGAAGTTGAGGAAATCAGAGGGAAGCCGTAGTGATCCAAAAGAAAGAGTTTCTGTCCAACGCCACGGCTGGCGTGTTGTGTGCGATGATGGCGCTGGCCTATGCCAGTGGCTTTGCCACCCTCATCTTTGGCGGCGTGCTCGCGCCGAATGCCGGCCAGGCTGTGCTGGCGGCGCTGGTGAGCAGTTGCGTCGCCATCTTTGTGCTGTCGTGGCGCAGTTCCTTTGCGTTTGGCCTGGGCGGACCGGATTCCAATCCCTCGGCCATCCTGGCCACCACGGTGGCGGCGATCGCCGCACAGATTACCCATCAGTCGGGTGCGAATGCGGCGGATATGGTGCCCACCGTGCTGATGTTCCTGTTCCTTTCGGCCATCGGGTGCGGTCTGGTTCTCTATCTTGTCGGTAAGCAGCACTGGGGTCGCTACGTACGTTACATTCCTCATCCCGTGGTCGGCGGCTTCCTGGTGGGGACCGGGTATCTGCTGGTAGCGGGCGGGTGGAAAATGCTGGTCGGCACCTCGCCGTGGCATACTACGCCGACGGAGATGGCTGCCGTGCCTGCGCTGGCCTGGTGGACGGCGGGCATCGTGATGTTTGCCCTGCTGGGGTTGCTTCGCTTCACGCGGCATTTCCTGATCGTTCCGGGCGTCGTGCTCGGAGGAGTCCTTGTCTTCCATGGCGTGCTCGCCTTTCAGGGAGTGAGTATCGCGCAGGCGCACGCCGCGGGCTTGCTGCTCGATCCTCTGCCACTCTCGGGGTGGAGCCAGCCCTTCAACCTCTCGTGGTCTCTCGTGCGCTGGGATTTGCTGCTGGCGCATGCCAACGACTTTGCCGCCATGACGATGGTGGTGCTCATCACGATCCTGCTCAACGCCACCAGCCTCGATCTCGTTACGGGGCACGATGCGGATTTCGACCGCGAGCTGAAGGCCCTGGGCATCGTCAACATCTTCGCCGGTCTCGCCGGAGGCTTTGTCGCGACGAATTCCTTCAACCGGAGCATCCTGAATCTGCGAGCCGGAGCCACCTCGCGCTGGGCGGCGCGGTTTTGCGGCCTTCTGGTACTCGGAATCGCGATTTTTCTGCCGCAAACCGTGACTTTGCTGCCGAAGCCCGTGCTGACGGGTCTCATCCTGTATCTCGGCGTCTCCCTGCTGCTGGCCTGGCTGTGGGATTCCCGAAAAGAAATGCCCGTGGCCGATTATCTCACCATGGTGGCCATGCTGCTCATTGTAGCCGTGGCGGGCATCGTGCCCGGGGTCTTCCTTGGGGTGATTATCGCCAGTATGAGCTTCGTGGTCACGTTCAGCCGGAGTTCGGCGGTGAAGCAGCGATTTAGCGGAGTGACGCGCCGCTCCAGCGTGGAACGCGCTCCGAGCGAGACCGAGTGGCTGCGCTCCCAGGGCGAATATTTGCAGGGCTTTATCCTGCACGGTTATTTGTTCTTTGGCACGTCCATCGGGGTGCTCGAGCAGATCCGCGAGGTGCTCGAATCGCTGCGGGGCGTGCCGGGTCGCGCTCGGATTCTCATTGTGGATTTCTGGGAGGTGAGGGGGATCGACGCCTCCTCCGTGATGGTCTTTCGCAAGCTGCTGCGGCTCTGCGAGAAGGCCGGTGTGCAGACGGTATTCACCGGAATTTCCGCTGATCTGCGCACCAAAATGGCCAACTGCGGCCTCGATCTCGCCTACAATCCCGTGCGTCTCTTCGCCGATCTCGACCACGGTCTGGAGTGGTCCGAGCAAACCCTCCTGAGTGAAACGATTACCGAGGTTTCGCTCGGTGAGGCGCTTGGGTTACTCCCGGACGAGAGTGAGCAGGTCGGGGTTTATTTTGAACATGTCGCCGTTTCCGCCGGGGTGAACTTCATCCGCAAAGACGAACCCTCCGACGCCTTCTACATCGTGCTCAAGGGTCGCGTGAGCATCTACCTGACGCTGGCGGATTCCGATTATCGCAAACGGCTGCGTTCCTACGGTCCCGCCACCATCGTCGGCGAGATGGGCTATTTCAGTGGCGAACCCCGCAGCGCCGATATCCGGGCGGATGTTGATACCCAGCTCTGCCGCATGAGTCGCGCGACGCTCGCTGATCTCCAGATCGAACACCCCGAACTCGCCAGCAAGCTCTATCGCCTCGTCATTAATACCCTGGCCAATCGGCTCCGGGCGGCAAACGAAGAGATTCGGCAGATGTTGTAAGTTCTAGCGCCCATCGGTCTTGGTGGAAGACTGATCCGTAGGCTGGTTGACAAGTCTATGATCCTCCTTTAAGGGGAAGGCGTTATGGCGAAGTTGCATAAATCCTGGCTGATGGCTTTGGGCCTGGGCACGGCGTTTATGTTTTTTGCGCAGGTCCTGTGGTGTGCAGCCGACGATGCGGGGCTGGTTTCCTGCTCGCAAAAAGCGGCTCAAAACGACCGCTCTCCGGCCCCCTCCGGAGATAATCCGGTGGAGCATGAATGCCACTGCCTTTCGCACACTTCACTGCTTCCGTCTGTCCTGGCTTCCGCTTTCGCATCCGATACCCGAAGCCGCTCCTTTTTTGAAAGAAGAGATTTCGCTCCGGAAGCTCCGGTAGCGGAGATCGAGTATCCGCCTCAGTTGTCCTGATGAAGCGCGGGCACGGTGTGCCCGCGTCCAGCGTTTGAACGGGCCATGGGCCCATTGGTTCCGAGGCTGACGCCTGGAACTCCCAAACTTTGCCGCGCCGAAGGGACGTCCTTCGGGCGGCGCCATCAGGACAACCGTCATGAATTCATTTCTTACTTTTCCTTTCACAAAATCGTCATCTCTTCTTCTCGCATCACTAGGCGCCATCGCCACGATGTCTCTGGCTGCCTGCACTTCGCTGGACAGCTGGGGCCCGCTGGCCAAATCGCCTCTGCCGATTGAAGTTCAACATTCCGGGAGCGGGCGAGTCATGAGCTTTCGGGCTCAGGAGTCTTCGGATCGACTCTATGTTTCGGGCTCGGCCACGAAGCATCGCCTGAGTAGCGCCGCTCATGTGGACATTCAGTTGGTCAGTGCCGCTGGCAGGGTGGTCGCCGAGAAGCAGGACGATATTAATCCGATGCATCCCAGTCCCGGCGGAGGCAGGCGCTTCAACGATTCCTACGTGGCGAGCTTCCCTCTCTCCGAAGCGCGGCAGGCTTCAAAGATTCGCGTGATTTATCACTCGGGCTCGCACTAGTTGCGCAGGCTGACTTCATCCAAAGGAGACAAATTGCACCGTTACATTTTCACGGCGGTCTGTTGCTGCCTATTTCTCATGGGAGCCAGCGGCCTTCGGGCGGCTGACGCAAGGAACCCTCTCACGCTGCCGGAGGCCATCGCGGAAGCGCACACCAGGAACCCGCAAATGCTCGCGCTGGAAGCGGCAGTAACATCCGCCAAAGGGGCCGTAGTGACCGCGAAAACTTGGGCGAACCCGGACCTGACAGTGGAGCCCGGGGTGCGCCGGGCGCTGGAGGATACGTCGTTTGTCACGGGGTTCAATGGAGTGCTGGCGATCAGCCAGACCTTCAAGTTTCCCGGCAAGCGAACGCTGGAAATCGCCATCGCGCAAAGCGACGTGAAGCTGCGTCAGGTGGCGATAGAGGCGTTCCGGTTCCAGATGGCAGCCAAGGTCAGGCGGGCCTTTTACGAGATGCTCGCGGCGCAAAAGATTATTGAAGCCCGGAAGGAGCAGGCGGCCTCGGCCAATGCCTTTGTGGAATCCGCCAAGAAGCGAGCCGAGAGCGGCTACACCGGGGACTTTGAGACGATCAAAAGCGAGGCGGAATTGATCGGGGCGAAGTCCGCGTTGCGGGAGGCGGAGGGCCGGGTCATGACGGCGCGGATCGCGTTGAATACGCTGCTCGCCCGAACGCCCTCAGCACCGCTGACCTTGGCGGGATCGCTGGACGGTCTCATGCCCCGAGGCAATTTGGGGGATTTTGTCGGTCTCGCCATGGCGCGAAATCCGTCGTTGAAGGCGCTGGACATCGAAGCGGAAAAAGCAGGCTTGAGCGTGCGGTTGACGCGGATGGGGAAGCTGCCGGATTTCTCGGTGGGGCCAAACGTGGAGTACTATGTGGACGAGCAGATCTTCTCGATCAGCGCCAGCGTCGCTCTGCCAGTCTGGGATCAAAAGAAGGGCGAGATCCAGACAGTGACAGCCCAGCAGCAACAGACCCTCGCGGAGATCCGGAGACTCCGCCTGGAAATCGCGGGAGGAGTTACCGGAGCGGCGGCAAATCTTGGCGTCGCCAGGGATCGGCTGGCCCTCTACTCGCCAGCGTTTCTCGACAAAATGCGGGCCTTCGTGAAGCAGGCCGAGGAGGGCTACGCGCAAAGCGCCACCACGCTCATCATCTATCTCGAAGCGAAGAGAGCGTACTTCGACACCCTCACTAGTTACTACGAGTCCCTTGGCCATATGGCGGAAAGCCGGGCCGAACTCGAATCGTCCATCGGCGTGCCGCTGGAGCTCAAACCTTGATCACCTTTTTCAATACGACCATGAATAAATTTACTTATCCACTAATAGCCCTTTGCGCCGCCGCCCTGTTGGCGGGGTGCGGGAAAAAAGAAACTGCCGAAGAACCTACGGCACCCGAGGAAGCGCATGAGGAAAATGTCGTCACGCTGACGGCCAAAAATCTCGCGCACGTCGAGATCAAGACGGAAACAGTGAAGCTCGGCAGCCTGGAAACCACCCTCAACGCGGCGGGCCGGTTGAGCGAGAATCTCAACAAGACGGCCAAAGTGGCCAGCACGCTGGAGGGGCGGTTGCTCAAACTGAACCATGACCTCAACGACAAGGTGAAGACGGGAGACGTGCTCGCCCTCGTGCAAACGCCGGAGTTGCTCGGCAAGGCGCTGGAGATCAAAGCGCCGATTGATGGTGTCGTCATTGAGCGCAAGAGCACCGTGGGGGAGCTGGTGGACAAAGGAAGCGCGATCTACGCGATCAGTGATCCCACGGATTTGTGGGTGATCGCCGAGGTGAAGGAACGCGATATCGCGGCGGTGAAAATCGGGCAGGAGGCTTCCTTTAAAGTACTGGCCTATCACGGAGAAGAATTCCACGGGAAGGTGGCGCGGTTGGGCAATCAGATCGAAACGGATTCCCGCACGCTCGAAGTGCGCATTGAAACGAACAATGCCGATGGCCGACTGAAAGCCGGAATGTTTGCCGACGTGGAGATCACGACGGCGATCATGAATGACGTGCTGGTGATCCCCGACCGGGCGCTGCAAAGCGACGGCGACAAGCAAGTGGTCTTCGTCGCGCTGGGAGACAACAAATTTGAAAAGCGGCCGGTTACTCTGGGCCTGGAGCAACGGGGCCGGGTGCAGGTGCTCGATGGGCTGAAGGCCGGCGAGGAGATCGTTACGGAGGGCAGCTTCATCCTGAAATCGGAACTGCTCAAAGGCGAGCTCGGCGAGGAATAGCGCCATGATCAACGCGATCCTTAATTTTTCCGTGCGCCAGCGGTTGCTGGTGATCCTGGCGATGCTTGTGCTCATCGGCTTTGGCGCGATGGCGGTGAAGCAGATTCCCATCGACGCCTTTCCGGATGTCACCAATGTGCAGGTGCAGGTGCTGGCCACGGCGGGAGGCATGTCGCCGCCCGAGGTGGAGCAGCTTGTGACCCGGCCCATTGAAATCCAGATGGCGGGGCTGCCCCGCCTGGAGGAAGTGCGCTCGGTCTCGAAGATCGGCCTGTGCGCGATCACCGTTGTCTTCGAAGACGGGGTGGACGATTATTTCGCCCGCCAGCTGGTCTCGGAGCGGCTGCAAAGCGTGCGGGGAAATCTGCCGGCCGGGGTTGAGGTCAACCTCGGACCAATCACCACGGGGCTGGGCGAGGTGTTTCAATACACCCTCGTCAGCACGGATCCGAAGATGGATGCGATCGGACTCCGCACGATTCAAGATTACATCGTGCGGCCCCTGCTGCGAACGGTGCCGGGGGTGACCGACGTGAATTCGTTTGGCGGTTTGACCAAGCAATACCAAGTGATCATCAATCCCGACCGACTCACCTCCCATGGCGTAACGCTCGCGCAGGTTTTTGAGGCGCTGGAGAAGAATAACTCCAATGCGAGCGGGAACTTCATCGAGCACGGTTCCGAGCAATACGTGGTGCGCGGGCTGGGTCTGGTGAAGGACGAAAAGGATATAGGCAACATCATTGTGGCCAAGCAGGACCACACGCCGATCCATGTGCGTGATGTGGCCGAGGTGAAGATCGGCGCGGAGTTGAGGCAGGGGGCGGTCACGGCAAACGGAGAAGGCGAGGCTGTCGCGGGTATCGTGCTCATGCTCAAAGGAGCGAGTGGCCGAGATGTGGTCGAGGCGGTGAAGAAAAAACTCCCAGCCATTCAAAAGGCACTGCCCAAGGGGGTAACGCTGGTGCCCTTTTACGACCGAACGGATCTCGTGCAAAAAGCCATTCACACCGTGACCAAGGCGCTCGCGGAGGGGGCAGTTTTCGTGCTGATTGTTCTCATCATCCTGCTGGCCGATGTGCGGAGCGCGATCATCGTCACGCTCGTGCTGCCGCTGGCGGCACTCTTCGCCTTCATCATGATGAAATGGTTCGGGCTGAGCGCGAATCTCATGTCGCTGGGCGGTCTCGCGATCGGGATCGGCATGATGGCCGATGCGGCGGTGGTGATGGTGGAGAATATCCACCGTCATCTCACCGAGAAATCCGATCAGGTGCGCCACGAACATGCGGGGAAGGTCGAGACCGTGCTCTATGCCGCGAAGGAGGTAGGGCGGCCGGTCGTCTTCGGCATCTTCATCATCATCCTTGTCTTTCTGCCGCTCTTTACGCTGCAGGGCTTCGAGGGGAAGATGTTCAGCCCGCTGGCGTTCACCATTTCCTTCGGGTTGCTCGGCTCGCTTATCCTCTCGCTGACCATGGTGCCCATGCTCTGCACCTTCTTTCTCAAGCAAGTGCCGCATGATCACGATCCGTTTCACATTCGGTGGTTGAAAAACGGCTACCTTGCCTTGCTCAAGCCGGCCGTGCGGTTTCCGGCCCTGGTGGTCGTACCCGCGATCCTTGCGCTGGTGGGAGCTTTCGCTCTGGTGCCTCGCATTGGCACGGAGTTTCTGCCCGCGCTCGATGAGGGATCAATCGCGGTACAGACCTTCCGGATTCCCAGCATCTCGCTCACGGAATCGCTCAAGTTGCAAACGAAGGCGGAGAAAATTCTCAAACAATTTCCCGAGGTAATCGACGTGGTTTCCAAAACAGGCCGGGCCGACATTGCCTCTGACCCGATGGGCGTGGAAATAAGCGATGTCATAGTTACCCTCAAGCCGAAGGAGGAATGGAAGACAGGAAAGACGAAGGACGAACTGGTGGAGGAGATGCGTGAGGCTTTGGCGGAACTTCCCGGGGTGGCCTCCAGCTTTTCGCAGCCCATCGCCCTGCGGGTGGATGAACTGGTGAGCGGCGTGAAATCGGCCGTGGGAATCAAGATCTTCGGCGAAGATCTCGAGGTGCTGAAACAAAAGGGCGATGCCGTGGCCCGCGTGCTGGGCAAGGTAGCGGGTGCGGCAGATGTGGCGGTCGAAAAAGTGAGCGGCCTCGCCTATCTGCAAATCGAGATCGACCGCGATAAGATTGCCCGATACGGCATCAACGTCGCGGATGTGCAGGACGTGATTGAGGCTGCGATCGGTGGGAAGGAGGCCAGCAAGGTCTATGATGGCGTGAAGGTCTTTGGCCTGGCCGTGCGCTTTCCAGAGGCCGCCCGCAATGACGTGGAGCCGATCCGCGAAGTCCTGATTCCCGCTCCCTCAGGAGCATTGATTCCGTTGGGCCAGCTCGCGAAGGTCCATGTAATCGAGGGGCCGGCCCAGATCAGCCGGGAAATGGGCCAGCGCCGCATCGTGGTGGAGTGCAACGTTACGGGACGCGACATCGGCGGCTTCGTGGCCGAGGCGCAGCGAAAGATCGACGCTGCGGTGAAGTTGCCTCCGGGCTATATCATGACCTGGGGTGGACAGTTCGAGAACCAGCAGCGCGCCATGAAGCGCTTTGCCATTGTGGTGCCGATCACGATAGCCGCGATTTTCCTTCTGCTCTTCAGCTCCTTCAATTCCGTGAAGCAGGCGTTCCTGATCATCATGAACATCCCGTTTGCGATGATTGGCGGAATCGTCGCGGTCTATCTTGGCGGGTTTAATCTGAGCGTCAGCGCCAGTGTGGGGTTCATTGCCCTCTTCGGCGTCGCGGTGCTGAACGGCGTGGTAATGGTGAGTTACTTCAATGAGTTGAGGAGAGAAGGCGTCTCCGTTGACCTGGCAGTCGTCCAGGGTGCGGTTTTGAGATTGCGGCCGGTACTCATTACGGCCAGCGCCGCAGGGCTGGGCCTGATTCCCATGCTCTTTGCCACAGGTCCAGGCAGTGAGATTCAGAAGCCCCTGGCCGCCGTCGTGATTGGTGGATTGGTGAGTTCGACGCTCCTGACCCTCTTTATTCTTCCGGCGCTGTATCGAGTATTTGAGCGCAAGGAGCGGCCCCTGATTGCTCCCCTGCCAAATCCACCAGCCACCACGGAGCCCGCCGGCCATGCGTGATCTCCCGGAGACAAAAATTCGTGGTTCAAGGAAGAGAGCGGTCGTTGCCGCGATCCGGAACTTTGGAAGGCCTTTCACGACGGAGCAGATGTTCAAGATCTGCTCCGACATGCCCAAGCCCATTTCCCGGGCGACTCTCTACCGTATTCTTCGCACGCTGCGCGAAGAGGGAACCCTCAAGGACGTCTTCCTGCCCCATGGGCAACAGGTTTCGATCTACACGAAGTCCGCGATCGTCTGTGTGGTGGAGTGTGCCGATTGTGGACTCTACGCGAATTGTCCGGGGATCTCCGGCAGTCTGGCCTCAGCGATGGAAGGGACGGAGCTTGAGCCGACGCTGACTGCCATTTTCCTGCGCAGCCGGTGCCCGAGATTGACTGATTGCAAGAAGTTGACGGAACAAGAAGAAGGGGTCTCCTTCTAAGGTGTGAAGGCTGGACCATGGTTTTGGGCTTCCGATTGAGAAATACCGCCAAGACTCGATTTCTCTTGTGTTGCGGTGGTGGAGTAAAATACAGCTTAGTCCGTTTTCAAATACTGAAGTCACGATGACAGCACGCCTTATCCATCTCAATTACGTCTCCTGGATGCCAGGAATGGGTGCTGTTTGATTTCCTAACGTTGAAATAAACCGGCCCGTTTCCAGAGCGGGCCCGCCTTGAATCGCCTTCGGTGACGGCCCGCTGCTCCAGCGGTTCTTTCTGTATCCACGATCACCGATTTTCGCTCATGTCCGCCAACCCGACTTCCCAACCCGCCACGCCTTCGGCCAAACCACCCTCTCCGGTGGCTCTGCTCTGGCGTTTGATGTACGGACATCGCGCGCTTTACGGCTGTGCGATTCTCGCACTGCTGGCGCAGACGGTGGTGGGCTATCTCGTGCCGCTGGTGGTGTCGGGGACGATCGACTACGCAATTTCCGCCAAGCCGGCGGCAGGCGGGGTTCCGGCCTATCTGCTGGGGTTGATCGGGGGTTCCGCGCAGGCGAGAAATCATCTCTGGATTCCCGCGCTGGCCATCGTGCTCCTCACGGTGCTGGCGGGATCGTTCCAATATCTCAAGGGACGCTGGGCGGCGCTGGCCTCCGAGGGAATCGCGCGGCGGCTGAAAAACCGGCTCTATAATCATCTGCAGCAGTTGCCCTCGGCCTACCATGACCGGGCGGATACCGGCGATTTGATCCAGCGATGCACCTCCGATGTGGAAACCCTGCGGCTCGCGCTGGCCTCGCAAGTGGTGGAGGTGGGCAATGCGGTGTTTTTGGTTCTGACCGCGATTCCTGTGATGATCATGCTCGATATCCGGATGACTGTCGCCTCGTTCGTCCTGGTGGGGCCGATCTTTTTGTACGGCTTCTTTTACTTTGGGAGGGTGAAGCACCTCTTCCGCCAAATCGATGAGGCGGAGGGGCAGGTGACCCGCCTGGTGCAGGAAAACCTGACCGGGCTGCGCGTGGTGAGGGCCTTTGCCCGGCAGCAATTTGAGATCGACAAATTTGCGGGGCCGAACCAGCTCTATCGCGACCGCAGCCTGCGGATGCTGCGTGCGATGTCGTGGTACTGGAGCAGTTCGGACCTGATCGCGCTGGCCCAGCAAGGGGTCGTGCTCTTTGTGGGAATTCATTTTATTGCGCAGGGGTCTCTGACGGTGGGCACGCTCTTTGCATTCATGATGTTTCTCAGCATCCTGCTTTGGCCGATGCGGCAGATGGGGCGCACCTTGACCGATTTGGGGAAATCCGTGGTGGCGCTGACCCGCCTCGGAGAGATTCTCGACGTGCCGGAGGAAAGTGTTTCCTCCACGCCGGCTGAGCCGCTGGTTCCGGCGCAAGGCCGCATCGAGGTGCGCGAACTGCGCTTTGCCCACTCGTCCGAACAAGCGGCCATCGACGGCATCTCCTTCACGGTGGAGCCGGGGCAAACTTTGGCGATCATGGGGCCTTCGGGGGCGGGGAAATCCACGCTGCTGCATTTGTTGCTGCGGCTCTATGACTACCAAAGCGGCTCGATTCAATTTGATGGAAGAGAACTCAGCGACCTCGATCGCCGCTGGGTGCGCGCGCAGTTCAGCGTGGTGATGCAGGAGCCCTTTCTCTACTCGAAGACGATCGGGGAGAATATTCAACTGGGCCACGGAGCGGCGGAATCCGAAGAGATCGCCACGGCCGCGCAGTTGGCGCACATTCACGACACGATCAGCGCTTTTCCCAGCGGGTACGAAACGCTGGTCGGGGAACGGGGCATCACGCTCTCGGGCGGTCAACGCCAGCGAGTGGCGCTGGCCCGCGCGCTCCTGCGGGACGCGCCGGTGCTGCTGTTGGACGACGCGATGAGCGCGGTGGATGCGGAAACGGAATCCATCATCCTGGATGCGTTGCGACGCCGCCACGGGAAGCGCACCACACTGGTGATCGCCCACCGCCTTTCCACTCTGGCGTGGGCTGATCATGTGATCGTGCTGGATCACGGCAAGATCATCCAACACGGCACCCATGCTGAGTTGGTGGCTCGTGACGGACTATACGGACGGCTCTGGAAAATCCAAAACGCCTCTCCTGATTTTCAACCTACGGCAAAGCAATGAATACGGCTCCGCAAGAAGATGCCTTCAGCAAACGGCTCGACCTACGTCTATGGGCGCAGGTCTTTCGGCATGCGTTGCCCTACCGGAATTTGCTCATTCCGCTCGTCATCGCGGCGGCCGTCATTGCCTTATGCGATGCGAGTTTTGCCCTGGTGACGCGCTGGGCGGTGGACGCCGTGAAGCAGCAGGGGGCCGCGGTCAACCTGTGGCCGCTCGTGGCGGTTTATGGCGGATTGATCGCTTCGTTTGTCCTTGGAGTGTGGCTCTTCATCAACAAGGCGGGCGCACTGTCCAACCACATGAGCCACGACATCCGGCGCGAGTGTTTTCGGCGCTTGCAGGAGTTGGAGTTTTCGTACTTTGATCACCGGCCGCTCGGTTGGCTGATCTCGCGCCTCACGTCCGATTGCGACAAGCTTGCGCGTATCATTGCGTGGGGCAGCCTGGATCTGGTCTGGGCTTCCTGCCTGGTCTCTGTCATCGCCATTGTGCTGGTGGTGCTGCATCCCATGCTCGGCCTGTGCACGCTCTCCGTGGTGCCTCCGCTCGTCCTGCTCAGCGCGTGGTTTCAAAAAAAACTCCTGCTCAGCGCACGGGAGACACGCAAGATCAACTCGATGATCACGGCATCCTTCTCGGAGGCGCTCCAGGGGATGCGCACGACCAAGACGCTGGTGCGCGAGGAGAAAAATCTGGAGGAGTTTCAGCACCTCTCCGCGCAGATGTATGGCTGCTCGATGCAGAATGCGCTGCAATCCGCCGTGTATATTCCGATCGTTCTGACGATCGGGAGCGTCGCCACCGGCATCATCATCTGGTATGGCGGCGGAGCCGTGCTGCGCGAGAGCCTCTCGCTCGGAACCTTCGTGGCCTTCATCTTCTACGCCGGTCAGTTTTTCAACCCGATCAACCAGATCGCGCAGGTGCTCGTGCAGATGCAGGGCGCACAGGCGGCGGGCGAGCGGGTATTGGGACTGCTGGCCACGCAGCCGAAAATTCGCGATAGCGAAGCAGTCAGCGCGCGCCTGCGCGAATGGGATCACGCTGACCGGCCGGGCGATCTCGCGCCGGACGGGTATTCGCAGGAGATCCGGTCCATCGAGTTTCAAGGGGTCGACTTCGGCTATGAAGAAGGGGAGTTGGTGCTGCGGGATTTTAATCTCAAGGTGCGCTCGGGAGAGACAATTGCCCTGGTGGGTGCCAGCGGCGGCGGCAAGAGTACGATCGTGAACCTCGCGGCGCGGTTCTATGAACCGACGGGCGGCCGGATTTTGGTCAACGACCAGGACTACAGTGAGCGTAGTCTGAGCTGGTATCAATCCAACCTGGGGATCGTGTTGCAGCAGCCCCATCTCTTCAGCGGGACGGTGCGCGAGAATATTCGCTACGGGAAGCTCGAAGCTAGTGATGACGCAGTGGAAGAGGCGGCTCGCCTGGTGAATGCCGACGGGTTTATCCGCGCTCTGGAAAAGGGATATGAAACCGAGGTGGGGGAGGGCGGAAACCGACTCTCCACCGGCCAGAAGCAGTTGATTTCCTTTGCGCGTGCGCTGCTGGCGCGCCCGCAGATCTTCATCATGGATGAGGCGACTTCGTCGATTGATACCGAGACCGAGCAACTCATCCAGCAAGGCCTCAAGACGATGTTTCAGGGCCGCATTAGTTTCGTCATCGCGCACCGGCTATCCACCATTCGTACGGCGGATCGCATTCTGGTGATTGAAAAAGGCCGCATCCTCGAGAGCGGCTCGCATGAGGAACTGCTGGCTGCGGGTGGGCACTACCATGGGCTCTACACCCGGCAATTCCGCCGCCAGGTGGAGGATCAATTGTTCGCTTGAAACTGCTTGCTAATAGGAATCGCGCAGACGCGAATCTTAGTTCAAATAATTTTTTACTGAGGGCATCAACAGTTTGACAGCCGTTGTCGTTGAGTGAATCGGGCGGGACGAGCATTGCTTGAGTTGTCCCCCCGACGCCATGGCTACAGCCCCCGCTCTCTCCGGAGTTCCTCATGTCTTGCTCGCGAATCCGCGGGCTGACGTGGCGTGTCGGGCATCGACTCGCGAAAGTTTTTTGTTTCTCCCCTAATAAACCCCACCAATTGCCATGAAAATAAAACTCCCCTTATCAAATATCTTTAAGCGACTTGCCCTCGGTCTATGCGGATTGAGTCAATTCCTGGTAGCGCCAGGGTATGCGCAGACGCAGGCAGAGGATTTTGAGGATGGAGATATGGCGCCCTTCTGGGTGGAGGTCGGTACGGGAAATGTCTCGGAGATCATAACGCCGACGGGTTTTTCAGCGCGGGCGGGGACCAAGGTGCATCACATGAAGTGGTTCCGGGATTTGTACGACGGAACGCGGCTCATGAAGGGAGTCGAGGGGACTTCCAGCAATTCGCTCCGGATCACCGCGGATGGATGGTATGGGTTCAGCTTCTACCTGCCGGACACCTTTCCCGCGCCGGGGAAGATGCTGTCGATCGCCCAAATCCACGGCTGGCATCCGAGCCTGCCGCTGACGAACTCGATGATCGGAGTGACCGTGACAACGGATGGGCGCTTGACGCTGGATGGCGGCTATGGTGTCGGGGATGGGGGAAAGGTCGACACGGCGAGCGCGGTGCTGACGAAGACGCTGACGAAGGGCACGTGGCATGATGTGGTGATCTATTGCAAACTCTCGCGGATCAATACGGGCATCCTGAAGGCCTGGATCGACGGGGCGCCGGAAGCGAGTCCGACGCTGAATGTGACGGGGATTCAACTCGGGAACGGTGCGTGGACGAGCGATGAACTGATGACGAATGGCGCGTATGTGAAATGGGGCATGTATTGCTGGGATGTGGGGCACTACACGGCGGGAGAGAGCCGGGAGATTTACTTCGATGAGATCGCGTATCAGGTGGGGAATCCAGCCGGGGCATTCGATCTGGTGAAGCCGAGCGGGTACGGTGTGGGCTATGCCCTTCCGGCGCCCGGCGCCTCGGTGATGCTGGAGAAGTTTGACTCGATGACGAGCGGCATCGCGCCCACGGGGATGACCATCGCGGCCGGCGCGGGCTGCACGGCGACGGTGAATGACGTGCCGAGCACGGTGGACAAGAGCGTGCGGCTTTATGATTCCAGCGCGACGACGCACATCGAGGCGACGAAGAGCTTCGCCGCGCAAACGGGTCGGGTGACGGCGAAGTGGAGCTTCATGCAGGATGGGGCGGTGGACGGGCATACAATGACGCTGTGGTCCGGCGGCATTCCCGTCATCGAGATGTACACGAAGGCAGGCAAGCTGGTGTATCGTGATGGGGCGGGCGTGGAACAGATTGTGCAGTCGATTTCGCCAATGGGTTGGTACCACGTGGCGGTCGACCTGAATCCCGCGACCTTCAAGGCGGACGTGTACATGGCTGGGTCGCGCAAGCTCACGGGCGTGAGTTTTCGCAATGCCGCAACGAGTGTGGACCAGATGCGCTTTGCCACTACGGACGCGCTGGCGGGAGTGTCGCTATATATCAACAACCTCGCGGTTTCCCAGGCGCCGGTGACGTTGAACGAGACCTTTGACGACATGGGGTACAACGCGAACCCGCGTTATTGGACGATCACCTCGGGGACGAATACCGCCGCGACGGTGCGGCAGGTACCCTCGGCGACAGACCAAAGCGTGCAACTCTCGGATACCAACCCGGCGGGCAAGGTCGAGATGTGGCGGAACTTTGAGGCGCAGACCGAGGCCTTTACGGCGGCATGGTCCTTCAAGCAAACGGTGCTGGCGGATGGTCATCGCATGGCGCTGGCCTACGGCGCGAACGCGACGGCGGTGGAACTGGTGACCTCCGGCGGAAAGCTGATGTTCAAGAACCCGAATGGTTCGCTCACGCTGGTGCAGGCGATCGTGGCGAATACCTTCTACGATGTGAAGGTGGTGGTGCGGCCCGCGACCGGGCAGGCGGATGTGTATGTGAACAATGTGCTGAAGCTGAACAGCCAGGGCATGACTTCGCCACTAAAGATGGTGGATCGCGTGGTCTTTGGCAGCAGCGACGCGCTGGCCGGATCGGATTTGTATATCAACACGGTGACGATCAATGCGACGCCGGTGCCGGCGCCTCCGCTGCTGGCGGCGGGTATTCCGCGCAAGCCCATCGTGCTGAAGCTGGACGATCTCACGACCGGCGGGGGCAATGTACCGAATACCTGGCGGCGGCTGACGAACTTCATCGAGTACCGCCAATTGAAGGTGAGCATTGGGCTGATTGCCAAGTCGCTGGAGGTGGGCACGCCATCCTATCTTTCCTACATCACTGGGCTGCGGGCCGGAGGACGGGTGGAGATCTGGTTCCACGGGTACGATCATGTGGGCACGGAATTCCTCGGGAGGACGTATGATGATCAAAAAGCGCGCTTCACCACCTCGCAAAATCTGGCGCAGACCAAGCTGGGTTTCCGCTTCAAGAACTTCGGCGCGCCGGAAAATGCCTTCGACGCAAATACGGTGCAGGTGATGTCGGAAGATCCAGACATGACGATTTGGACCTATGGAGATCCGGCGACTCCGGCGGGCAAGAAAGTGCTGGTGCGGCCGAATGGGATCAATCTGGAGTGGACAACTTTTGTCCCTAACCTCGAGAAACTGATCAGCGGATATCAGGCCCAGGTTAACAATTACGATTACTTCGTGCTGCAGGGGCACCCGGGCAACTGGACGGATGAGCGCTGGGTGGAATTCGTGCGCATCGTCGACTGGCTGACCGCGAATGGGTTCACGATTGTCACCGCGGAGGAACTCGCCGCTTCGCTTTAGTTGCGGTTTTCTGGGGCGATTAGTCTACCATCAGGAGCCCGCCATTGACGTGGAGGGTCTGGCCGGTGATGTAACCGCTGGCCTCCGAGGCAAAGAAAACGACTGCGCCAGCGAGATCCTCGGAAACTTGGATGCGCCCGAGCGGGATGTATTTTTCAAACTCAAACAAGAGGGCGCGATGGTCCGCGTGCATCGGCGTGTCAACCGCGCCGGGGGCGATGGTGTTGACTCGGATGCCCATGGGGGCCACATCCTGAGCGGTGGAGCGGCCGAGGGCATGGAGGGCGGCCTTGGATGAGCAGTAGTCGACCCCGCCGCCGTCCTGATTGAAGGCCGATCCGCGAGAAGACCAGGAGCTTCCGATATTGATGATGCTGCCGCGACCGGTTTTCGCCATCTCGGGGATGACGGCCCGGCTGATGCGCATGGGAGCGCGCACGTTGACGTCGTAGATGGCATCCCACGTGGCGTCCTCGACATTGAGAGGATCGGCGAAGGTCATGAAGCCGGCATTGTTCACCAGGACGTCGATGCGCCCAGCGAGATCGAGCGCGGCGCGGACGATTTTTTCCGGAGCGTCGGGAGCGGCGACATCGGTAGCGACGGCGCAGGCCTTGCGACCGAGGGAATGGATCTTCGCGGTGGCTTGGTCGAGCTTTTCCGGATCGCGGCTGACCAGGACGATATCCGAGCCGCGGCGGGCGAGAGCTTCGGCCAGACAAAGCCCGATGCCGACACTGGCGCCGGTGACGATGCTGCAATAGCCTCTCAGGTCGAACAGGTCCCTGGTGAGGTCGGGGAAGGGTGCTTTCATGGGATGGGAGATGGTTTTTCCGGGACCTTCGCGGAATTTCCCGAGCGTCGATCGACCATACCACCCGGCGAACGATTATCAAGTTTGGTGGGGAAGGCGGAGTTTTGGGAAGAAACCGTGAAACAAAGAAGGCGATTCCCCATTTGCCCGGGAAGGATTTCGGTGGATACTCGGCTTCTGATGTTGATTCCCGAGACAACTTCCGTAGAGGCCTTTGAGAAGTACGTGGGCGGGAAATGTTTGAAGGCAAGCCGTGGGGAGGCGTGGAAAAATATCAAGGCGTGGATCATCGCGGTGCCGCGAGTGACGGAGATGGTGAGCCTGCCGGCGGTCAGTGAGACGTCGCTGGCCTGGACGATATCGGGCGAAGCCGATTTTCAGGAACGCGAGGGTAATGCGCCCTGGATCACGCACCGGATCAAGAAGGGATCATTTTTTCTAACCTCGGGAGGAGCGCCGTATGATTGCCGCTGGGAGGCGGTGACGGATGAGCCGTTTGAGTCGATGCTGATTTTTCTCGAGCTGCCTTTGCTGCAGAGCGCGATGGAAGAGGTCTTCGGCGCAGATGCGGCAGAGGCGAGGTTGCGGGATGTCTCGGCCTTCACGGATCCGGTTTTGGATTCGTTGATGGAGCGCGTGCGCGAAGAGTTGATGCGTTCCAAGGCGAGCCCGCTGCTGGTGCAGGGAATGGCGCAGGCCATCGCCATCCATCTCGCGCGAAACTATGCCGAAGTGGGAAAGGAACTGCGCAGTCGGAGCCCGTCGCTGCCCGGCTACAAGCTCCAGCAGATCATGAACTGGATGGCGGAGAACCTCACCGAGGAGTTCAACCTCGATCAATTGGCCTCGCAAGTGGGGCTGAGCAAATTTCACTTCAATCGTTTGTTCAAGGCGGCCACGGGAGTGTCTCCATCCAGCTATCACATTAACCTTCGGATGAATGCGGCCCGGCAGTTGCTCCGGGAATCGAAGCAGAGCGTGGTCGAGGTGGCCCTGGAGATCGGGTACACGAATCCGAGCCATTTTGCGCGGCTTTTCCGTCGCGAGACGGGGCTTTCGCCGAGTGACTATCGGCGGCAGCGGTAGGTTTTGGCGCGGCCGGTGATTTTGCGATTTGAGCAAGATCGGAACAGGTCGAGCAAGCGCGGACGCGCAGGATGATTTTGAAGGGCGTATTCTGCTCCCAATGAATACAGAAGCACAAAAGTTAAAGAAACGGACACTGGGGAAGGGTGGGCTGGAAGTCTCGGAGATGGGATTTGGCTGCATGGGGCTCAATTTCAGCTATGGCCAGCCCCTTGAGAAAGATGCGGCGATTGCGATGATTCGTGCGGCGGTGGAGCAGGGTGTGACCTTCTTTGACACCGCGGAGGTGTACGGTCCTTTTACCAATGAAGAGCTGGTCGGCGAGGCGCTCGCGCCCTTTCATGCAGAGGTCGTGATCGCGACGAAATTTGGGTTCGACGTGAGCATCGATCCACGCGGCACGAAGGGTCCGCCGCAGTTGAATAGCCACCCGGAGCATATCCGGGAGGTGGTCGAACAATCGCTGAAGCGGCTGCGCGTGGATGTGATCGACCTGCTCTATCAGCACCGGGTGGATCCGGAGGTGCCGATTGAGGATGTGGCGGGCACGGTGAAGGAATTGATCGCGCAGGGCAAGGTGAAGCACTTTGGCCTCTCGGAGGCGGGCGCGCAGACCATTCGCCGGGCTCATGCCGTGCAGCCCGTGACGGCGCTGCAAAGCGAGTACTCGCTCTGGTGGAGAAAGCCGGAGGAGGAGGTCATCCCGACCCTTGAGGAACTCGGCATTGGCTTTGTTCCCTTCAGCCCGCTGGGCAAGGGTTTCCTGACCGGGAAGATGGATGAGAAGACCAAGCTGGAGAGCACCGACTTTCGCAGCACAATCCCGCGCTTCTCGCCGGAGAACCGCAAAATCAATCGCGCTCTGGTCAATCTGCTGGGCGAAATCGCGGCGAAGAAGAACGCAACTCCCGCGCAAATCGCCCTGGCCTGGCTGCTGGCGCGGGAGCCCTGGATCGTCCCGATTCCCGGCACGACAAAGCTGGAGCGCCTCACGGAAAACAATGGAGCGGCGGAATTGGAATTGACGACGGAGGATATGCGCGAAATCGAGGCGGCTTCCGCTGCGATCACCGTGCAAGGTGCGCGATATCCCGAGAGACTTGAGAAAATGACGGGATTGTGAGCGACAAATTGACCGCCAGGATCCCGACCTGAAACGAATTACCGAAACACCCAAATTACCAAAATCCTATGTTTAAAGCCAAAGCCTACTCCGCCGCCAGTGCGACCTCGCCGCTGGCTTCCGATACCATTCCACGCCGCGACCCGACTGAGAAAGACGTCCAGATCGAGATTTTCTTTTGCGGCATCTGTCACTCGGATCTTCACTATGCCCGGGACGAGTGGCATGAAGTGATGCCTGCCGTATATCCCTGCGTGCCAGGCCACGAGATCGTGGGGCGCGTCACCTCCGTGGGGGCGGGCGTGAAGAAATTCAAGCAGGGCGACCTGGTGGGTGTCGGGTGTCTGGTGGACTCCGACCACACCTGCCCCAATTGTCAGGCTGGGCTGGAGCAATTCTGCCCCAACATGGTCCTCACCTATGGCTCGCCAGACAAGCATGGCACGGCGCCGGTGACCTACGGGGGCTACTCCGACAGCATTGTGGTTGAGGAGGGCTATGTGCTGCACATTCCGGAAAATCTCAACCTGGCCGGAGCGGCCCCGCTGCTCTGCGCCGGCATCACGACGTACTCGCCGATGCGCCACTGGGGCGTGACCAAGGGCAAGAAAGTCGGTGTGGTCGGTTTGGGCGGGCTGGGGCACATGGGCGTGAAATTTGCCCACGCCTTTGGCGCGCATGTGGTGGTCTTCACCACCTCGGCCAGCAAGAAGGAGGATGCGCTCCGCCTCGGCGCGGATGAAGTGGTCATCTCGCGCAACGCCGATGAGATGAAGGCCCAGGCGGGGAGCTTCGACTTCATTCTCGATTGCGTCGCAGCCGATCACGACATCAATGCCTACATCCAGCTGCTGGCCCGCGATGGAAACATCACGCTGGTGGGCGCACCGGAGAAGCCTCTTGCGGTCGGGGCCTTTGGCCTGATCTTTGGGCGCCGCAGCATTTCAGGCTCACCGATCGGTGGCATCGCAGAGACCCAGGAGATGCTGGATTTCTGCGGGAAGCACAACATCACTTCCGATGTGGAGGTGATCCCAATTCAGAAGATCAACGAAGCGTATGAGCGGATGCTGAAATCGGATGTGAAGTACCGCTTCTCCATCGACATGGCTTCGTTGAAAGCGGAGTAGGCTGCCTGCCGAGCCGCCGTCTCGCGACGGCGGCTGCGGGATGGTTCGGCGAGGCTGCGCTACTTGAGTGCGTTCGCGGCCGTGAGGCGCTCGTCGTAGTAGGTATTCAACTCCTGCAGCGTGCTGTAGAAGGTGGTGACATCGCGCCCCGAGAGCACCTCTTCCAAGGCGAGGATATGGGCGTGCCAGCCGCCGGAGACGCTTTTCATCTCGTTGAGATCTTCGAGGCGGCGATGGGTGAGTTTGAGGAGGACTTTGCCGTCCTGCGGGGTGAGATCGAAGGTGATCTCAGATTGGTCCCCGCTGTCTTCCCACCAGGTGAAAGCGAGCAGGCGCGGGGGCTCGCAGCGGGTGATGCGGCCATGGGAGACCAGACCGACACAGGCCTGGTACCTCTCCGGAATGGGCTCGGGCGTGATGGTGCGATGGTCGAAGTTGAGTGTGGCCTTGCCGCCCACACGGAGTTCCATGGGGCCGCCGGCGAACCATTTGGCGCGCTTTTCGGAATCGGTGACGTAATCCCAAACGCGTTCGATGGGACCGGGCAGGAGGCGCTCGAGATACACGGTGCCGCGCTCGGGGCTGGTGGCGTAGGGTTCGATTTGGGCTGGTGCGGTGGTGTTCATTTCTTTTTGGGTTTTGGGTTGTTGTCTTCGGCGAGGAGCAGGCGCTCGAGGGTGTCGAGCCGGGTGGTCCACACGCGTTTGGTGCGGGCGAGCCAGGCGTCGAGTTCCTCCAGGCCGCGGGGATCCAGCATCTGGATGCGTTTCTGGCCCTCCACGCGCACGGTCACAAGCCGGGCTTCGCGAAGGACCTTGAGGTGCTGGGAAATAGCGGGGGCGCTGACGCGAAATTTTTTCACGAGGTCGCCCGAGGAGTGCTCCCTTTCCGCGAGGAGCTCCACAATGCGGAGCCGGGTGGGATCGGCGAGGGCAGCCAGGGTTTGCATGGGATTAATATTTAAGTTTATACTTAATTAAGCAAGAACAAAAATACAAACTCATCGATGCCTAGGGGGATGGCGGGCTCTCGATAGGGGGATGACCTGACACCCAGAGTATATAGACGGGCCGAAGAGTTGGTATGATTGCAGTACTTGTACCGACCTTGATCGCAGCGGCTGGATATTCTCTTCTTTACCTTCTCTGCGGAGGAGGGCTGGGCGGAGCGATTCTGATCTTCATTGTGTTGAAGATGTTTGGGAAGTAAGCCGACGAAGGTTTGAACTCTCTCGGGAGATTCCCGAGGTATCCCCGAGAGACTGGGAATTGGTCAGGGCATTCCTGTGGACGGATGAGAGCTTTTTCACCTCAAAAAACAAAGAGCAGCCTGTTCAGCGATCGAGATGGAGCATTCTTACTATTTCGATTGGACCGAGGCGTTCCAGTCGGCGATGGCTTCGTCCCTGGTGAGGAAGCCGGGCGATCGTTGCCGGGTCGGATCGACTCGGTTGGAATGGTGGCAGACGAGGCAGACCACGTAGTAGCGGTCGGGCTGATCCTTGCCGCAGACTTCAATATTAACGGAGGGGATTTCCGGAGCGCCACAGGCGCAGGGGTGGGGAGCAGGTTGATCGGCCATGATCCAGGGAATCGCGATTGGGCGTGCGTTTGGACGTAGAAGAGGGAAGCGTTGCCTGATCTGAAATGAGCCCTTGGCCGAGCGCGGTTCAGCAGTAAAGATCTGCTGACCAACTTCATGAGCGCATCTCCGCCTTCCCTTGTTCTACCGACCAACTATCCCCGCATCAAAGTGGTGCGGAGCTTTGATGAGTTGGTCACGACGCCGCTGGAGGGAGAGCTTAATGCGCTCTGCTGGGAGCGGGCGCTACCGGGGGATTTTGGCGAGATCGTGAAGAGGCTGGGAGTGGACGAGGGAATTGTGTCGGTGGATGATGACAGTTTGAGAGATCTGTCATTGAGCGAGGCGGGGAGGGTGGCGAGAAACATCCTGATCCAGGATCAGGAGTTGCTGCGCGCCTGTGAACTCCTGCCAAGCCTGGATTGCATCCACAGCTCGCCGAGGGACTTAAGCGGAGGGCCGGTGTTGACGGATGTTTATTCCTTTCACGCGGATAGCGCGACGGTACCGGCGGATACCTATCTCTGCAGCTATACGGAAGTGTCATCCGAGGGGTTGCGCAATGATGAGGCCCGACGAAAGGTGGATATCCCGGAGACGCGGGCCGCGCTGCTCAAACTCTTCGGGGGCGAAGACGACGAGAGCTTCCTGGAATTTCTCAATGAGAATTATTACGACCTGCATTATGAGCCAGTGGCGGGAGCGCGGCCTTTCTCCTTTGGGCTGGGCAATCTCTGGCGCATCGCGACGGAGTATCCGGGAAATCCCGTGCCGCCCTGCATTCATCGCGCGCCTGCGGCCGTACCAGGAAGGCCGCCGCGGTTGTTGCTGATTAGCTGAAACGCGGCCTGGAGCTAAGCGGAGGGCAGCTCGAATTCCTCGCGGGCCGGGGGCTGAATGAGGGCCTGAAGGATGAAGGTGTGTTCTCCATAGGTCGCAGGGAAGGGCCCGCCCACCAGCTCAAACCCCTGGGTGAGATGATGGTTCACTTCCACTTCGAGCTCGGCGACGTGTTGAGCGGAGACGATCTTGTAGGTCGGAAAACTGGCCATGGGTGAGGAGTAGCATTCACCGCGCAAGGGAACCACTGGATTTTTCGGAGCGTGGGAACAGGCCGGAGGTTCAGGACCAAACACCCCGCTGGGAGAGGATGAAAATCGCGCTCAAGCCGATGAAAATGCCGGCGACGCCAACCCCGAGTAGCTGGCTTCGCCTGGGAGAGAGTTCGATGCCTTTTACCACAAAGTAGACAAAGGGGATGATGAGGATAATGGAGTAGCGGAAATTCTGAAGGCAGGCGTAGGGGCTTTGGATAACGCCGAATATTTGCGCGGAGATGAAGCCCATCTGGGTCACGAGAAGCGGCCAGCCCAGGGAGTCAAAGGAGCGAATGGTGCGCCACATGCCCCAGGCGGCGAAGACCAGCAGAATGAGGGCGCAGGCCAAAATACCGCGCCCCAAAAAGAGGTAGCTCGGACCGGGAAATTCCTCGTTGAAGAGCGCGGTTTTGAAGAAGAACTCGGCGAAGCGATCGTAACGGGGATTGTCGCCCACCCAGGTGAAGGGCTGCTTCAACATCTCGATGGGGT
>FTBG01000215.1_pt1 | contig 31856 bp, 20 predicted proteins | sample 1639311 | NCBI WGS metagenome assembly FTBG01 (sample SAMEA3914864, study PRJEB12502) | metagenome | biome: forest; material: soil | place: USA | collected 2012-03-12 | depth 0.3 m | reverse complement strand
TTCGTTATTCTGGCTTCGGGCTTCCCTCTGACTTCGGATTTTCCTTCGCATACACCCTTACATAGTCCACCTCCATATACGAAGGAAACACCGTCGTCGCATCCACTGGCCGGGGCCAATCTCCGCCCACCGCGAGATTGAGCAATATATACATCGGTTCTTTCGGCACTCCGTCGTCCTTCACGTGGTGCCGCTCGATTCCGTCCACATACCAGACGATTTCGCCCGGCATCCAATCGATAGCATACGTATGAAAGTCTTTCGTGAAATCATCGATGGCAAAATCGTGCCCCATGCTGCGCGGCTTCCACGTTCCCTGCTGCTTGGCATGCAGTGTCATGTACACTTTGTTTTTCTCGCGCCCGATCAGTTCCATGATGTCGATCTCGGGCGGCCAATGGTTCGACGCGGGCAGCAGCCAAAAGGCCGGCCACATCCCCTGGCTGCCCGGCACCTTCATGCGCGCTTCAAACCAGCCATATTGCTGGGAAAATTTGCCAAAGCTCGAAACCATTCCGGAAGTAAACTGCTTCCCTTTCACGCTGCGTTTTTCCGCTTTGAAGATCAGCTTTCCATCGCGCATTTCCCAACCATCGGGCGCGTAATATTCCTGCTCATTGTTTTCATGAGTGCGGCGGTCGTTGGGATAGCTATCGATCCATTTGGAGCGATCGAGTTGCGCACCGTTGAATTGATCTTCAAACACTAGTTTATATCCCTTGCTCACTGGGTCAGCCTTCGGCGACTCGGCTTGAATTTCACACAGCGAGAAACAGACAAGCGCAACCACGATGCCGAGCACGAACTCCGAAGAGCCGAGGCTCGCCATTCGCCACGCTTTTCGAGAAATCGGATTTCGGGCTTCCTTCATCATGCGGATTTCGTCATTACCCTCTCCCTTTTACGAATGAAAGCACAGTTTCCCGAGGAGCAAACCGCAGACGGCGAATTTCAACGCCAGGAAGACGCGTTCCGGGATTTCATCTCGACGGAGGCGAATGCGCCTCACCCACTCGCGCGCGGCCGTTATCATCTTTACGTCTCACTGGCGTGCCCGTGGGCGAGTCGCACGGTCATTGTCCGCAAAGTGAAGGGTTTGGAAGAGGCCGTGGGGTTAACCGTGGTTGATCCGATCCGGGACGAACGCGGTTGGGCCTTTCGCGATGGCCCCGGGTATTCACCGGACCCGGTGAATCACTTCGCTTTTCTCTCCGAAGCTTACGCGCGCACCGATCCAAACTTTGATGGCCGCGTAACGGTGCCTATTCTGTGGGACAAGATAGCCAGACGCATCGTGAATAATTCCGAGGACGATATTTGCCGGATGTTCAACGACGTCTTCACGCCGCTCGCCAAGAATCCCGAGTGCCAACTTTTCCCTGGCGACATCGGGGAAGAACACGACCGCCTCGCGCGATTCATCTACGAAAATGTAAACAATGGCGTGTACCGGGCAGGCTTTGCCACATCACAGCGCTCCTATGAAAGAGCGTGCCGTGCGCTCTTCACCGCTCTCGATGAATTGGAAGCGCGACTCGCCACGAGACGATTTCTTTTTGGCGATCACATCGTGGAAGCCGACTGGCGTCTCTTTTGCACCTTGATCCGCTTTGACTGCGTTTATCACGGCCACTTCAAATGCAACCTCCGGCGCATCATCGAATACCCGAACCTTCAAGGTTACTTGATGGATCTCTACCAGCATCCCGGCATCGCCGAGACCGTCAATTTCGATCATATCAAGTGGCACTATTACTACACGCACGACGATATCAATCCCACGCGGATCGTGCCCATCGGACCGTTGCTTGATTTAATGCGGCCCCACGGCAGGACGGCCATTGGCGCCCTGAAGTAAGGATCAGGCAGCTTTCGCCTGGCGCGCGGCCCAGAAGCACAGGCCACCGCTGATGAGCAGCAGCGGAAGCAGGCTCCAGCGCGATTGCGGCCAGAGAAATTCACCCAGATTAAAGGAAGCCCAGACGCACTGCGGCGAACGCGGTGGGAAGAATTGATAGGTAAAGAGGCCTTCATAAGGCCCCATCGGGTTTACAGAGACCGGTCCCTCGATGGACCCCAAAAGGAAGGGGCTCGCTTCCGCACGGTCAATGCTAGACATTAATTGGGATCGAATCTCCCCCTCTCGCTTTTTCTGCTCCGCGGGACTATCCGTTTCGGTAGTGATGTGCTCGCGTTCCTTGTCCAGGTACATCTCGATTTGTTGATGGAGCAGCGGCCAGGCGCGGCCCGAGACAAAAAGCGGCCACGCGTATTCACCGATGAGATCATAGGTCCACTCGCTGTGCTTGCCTTCCGCGCGGGTGTGACCTCCCACGCCCACCGGATTCTGGGCGTCCGTCGCGGTAAGCAGAACATTGGCGCAGATTGAAACCAGCGCCAACGCCGAGGTGATCACGCGCCAGCGGGAAAACGCCACGGCCAAGGGAAGCGCGAGAAAAGGAATTCCCGGAATCAAGTAACGAGGTCCGGCCGCGTATCCGCCGTGGTATCCATTGAAGCTGGCCGTCACGAGATAGAAAAAAACGGAAATCGCCAGGCAAAGCCGGGCTTCCGCCACTAGCTTGCGATTGAGCAGCCACACAACAATCCCCACTACGCCCATGATTAAGACGGGCGAAAAATAAAACAATCCACGAAAGGGCGACACCAGCAAAATGGACAGAGACCACCCGCTGGGCATGCCAAACATGCCAAGCACGGCGTTGGTATCTTTAAACAGCGGGTTTTGAAAATCGGTGCTGAGCTTAAACGGCGAACCAAAACACGCCCACCCGTACCAACAAATCAGCAGGAAAGGCGGAATCACACCAATGCTATATAGGATGGCGAGCCGCCAATTCGGAGAAGTGCGGTCATCTGCCAAAAGGGCATAAATCCCCAGAAAAATGACCACGACCGCGGCGATATAATTAGTAATGGCCGCCAGCCCCGCGCATAGGCCCGCAAGGAACAAAGCCCGGTTTTGAGCCGTTTCCGGCAATCCCTTTTTCACGATCCGCAGAAAATAAAACGCCGCCACGAGGAGGGAGGCCGTCAGATTGTGATCGAAGAGCAGCGTGCTGAACGGAAAAAACGTCGTGCCAAAGGCAAAAGTCACCGTGGCCAAAAGCGCAGGCAACAGCGCGCCTTCCGCGAAATCGAGCGCCAGCCGGAAAAACAGCACGCACCCCAGCGCGGAAATGAGCGCCACGCTGCACACACTGACCAGCCAGGCGTTCACGTCCAAAATCCACCAGTGGTCGGGATTGATGCCGAACCATTTCTCGACGTGCCAAATGATAAAGTAACCTGGCAGCGCGAGAAATGACGAACCGGGCGGCTTGTTCGGGTGGAAATGTCCCGTCCACGGCACGTACCCAATATCGCCGGAACAGCACAACTCCACCATGGCCGCCTTTTCCACGCCCTCTCCGAGCGGATGGTCTCCCACCGGGTAAAAAGTCCACTCCATGTCCACCCAGCAGAGACGAAACCGCTTCCCCCCCAGAGTGTACTCCGCCTTTTGCGTAGGCAGCCGGATGAGGTCCCCCTTGTCGGTGCTCGGCTGATACACGAGATAATCGTCGATGGCAAAGCGCCCTTCCTCGGCCATGGCGCGCACCTCGGCAAAGCGTGCATTCTGGTTCCACCCTCCCCCTTGGTTGAAGTAAGCGAACGCAAAAAAGCAAGCGATGAAGAGCAGCAATTCTAAGCGCTGTGGGCGAGGCATGGAAGACGGCGGCGGGAAAGAGTGGATGGTGGAATAGTAGATAGTTCGGCGCTCTGAATCTTAATCGTTATCTCCGGGGCCGAGATAGGAGTGGCGGCGGAGAGCAATGCCGGTCCCACTCGATTACGCTGACGATTAAGAGCTTCCGGGCGCAGCGAGGGGAAGTGTGAAATGGAAGGTCGTCCCCTTGCCCACCTCCGATTCCACCCAAATGTCACCTCCATGGCGCTCGACGATCTTCTTGCAGACGGCGAGACCGATCCCAGTCCCAGGATATTTGCCGCGTTCGTGCAGACGCTGAAATACCTGAAAAATGCGTTCGAAATCCGATTCGGCGATGCCGATGCCCGTGTCGCTGACGGTAAATTCCACACTGCGTTCACGGCTGGCGGCGCTGATCCGGATTTCCAACGGACTATCCTCACGGCGAAATTTCAGGGCGTTCCCGATCAAATTCTGGAAAAGCTGGATCAGTTGCGTGACGTCGCCGGAGACGGTCGGCAATTTCTCGTCGGAGGAAACCGCCGCGCCGCTCTCCTCGATGGCAACGCGGAGATTGGCCAGGGCATCCCGGAGTACACGCGCCGTATCGACCGGGGCAAATTGAAGCTGACGCGCCCCCACGCGCGCGTAGGAAAGCAGATCCTGAATCAGCGCCTGCATTCGCCGGGCGCCGTTGACCGCGAAATCGATGTATTGATCGGCCTTTTCATCAAGCTGCCCGCGGTAACGCCGATGCAAAAGATCGAGGAACCCCGTGATGGCGCGGAGGGGCTCCTGCAGATCGTGCGACACGACATAGCCAAATTGGTTCAGCTCGTTATTGGAGCGCTCCAGTTCGCGCGTCTGCTGTTCGAGCTTTTCCGAGGCCCGCTGCAATTCTCGATTTTTCTGGACAGCAGCATCATAACTGGAAAGCAACAAGTCCACCACCTGCAGGCGGTCGGCGACGAGGAGATGCTTTTGGCCCGCGAAAAAAATCTCGATTCCCCCATCGGTGATCGGCGCGCGACGCAGTTCCACATTCGCGAGCAAATTCCGAATCTGCGAAAGCAGAAACTGCTCATCGTATGGTTTGACGATGAAGTTATTCGCGCCGCATTGCAGGCCGCGCACCACATCGCGCGGATCGGAAAGTGAAGTCAGCAGGATGACAGGCAGATGCTTAAAGCGCGCGTCACCACGCACGCGATTGCAGAGCTCAAAGCCATCCATCTCCGGCATGGCGATATCCGTGATGATCACATCCGGCGCGCTCTCTTCGATCCTGGCCAGCGCCTCCAATCCGTGCCGTGCGGAAGAGACCCGGTATTCGTTCTTTTCCAAAAAGTAACGCAGCTTCAGCGCTTGCGTGGGGCTGTCTTCCACGATGAGAACATCGACCGGTTTTGCTGCCGCCACGCCCTCCGGCGGCCCTTCGGCGTCCCCTGTATTCTCGCGCTTCCGGTCACTTTCATCCTGAACCGGCGTGCTGCGAGAATCTTCCGCCGCACTCATGCCTGATCCGCGCGCAAAAGCGCTCCCACGGTACCGCCGATCTTATCTGGGGACAGAATGTAGGTGGCCGCATCGAGGCGGATGGCCGCGCCGGGCATCCCGTGCACCACGGAACTTTCGCGATCCTGCGCAAAGGTGATGGCGCCACGATCGTGCAGGAGTTTCAGTTCCTGAGCGCCGTCGCGACCCATTCCGGTGAGCATGATGCCCACGGCGCGGTCGCCGTGCACTTCGGCCGCCGAGCGGAAAAGATAAGAGACGGAAGGGCGAAGGCCATTCTCGATCGGCGATGAGGAAAGTGTGATGATGCCGTGCTCGTCCAGCCCCATCTGAAAACCATCGGGCGCCAGGTAAACGTGACCGCGCTCCGGCACCGTCCCCTGCTTGGCGATCTCCACGGGCCGGCCCGCCGCGCTCAGCCAATCCGCAAGGCCCGGAAGAAAGCCGGCCGCAATATGTTGCACGATGAGAATCGGCACCGTCATCTCTGGCGGGAGATGGGCGAGAAGATTGCGCAAAGCGGGTGGTCCGCCCGTCGATGCCCCGACGACGATCACCTGGATATTCCGCAGATTCGGACGGGTGGCAGGTGGGGCCGCGCCTTCTCCGCCGGCACCTGCGCCGGGCCGAAGGCCGCGTCGCCGGATCACGCGCACTTCCGCCATATTTTTCACGGTTTGCACGAGCGCCCTGGCCTGCTCCTGAGATTCCGGATGCCCCAAACCTGCCGGTTTCTCCACCAAAGCCACCGCACCGGCTTCCATCGCACGAAAGGTCGTGGCAACTTCCGCAGGATTCCAAACCGCGCTCACGATCACAATCGGCACCGGCTCCGTTTCCATGATCTTCCGCGTCGCCTCGATGCCGTCGAGCACCGGCATATGGATATCCATGGTGATGACATCCGGCTTTTGTTTGGCCAGAAAAGCGATGGCTTCCTCTCCGTTGCCAGCGGTGCCGATCACGCGAATGCCGGGGTCTTTTCCCAACAGGTGCACCAATAGCTGTTGCGAAACGGCGGAATCTTCGACAACGAGCACTTTGATCATGGGACTAGGGTATGGGTGGGGCTTGCCATTTCTTAAATAAGTCTTCGGATCACATCCAAAAGGTTGCCTTGGTCAAAGCTGCTTTTTACAATATAGGCATTGGCGCCCACATCGATGCCGCGCTCGCGATCTTCACGGCTCTCGCGAGCCGTGACAAGGATTACCGGAAGTGAAGACCGGCGCGGATCGCGGCGAATCGCAGCCGTGAGATCGAAACCATCCATTCGCGGCATATCCACATCGGAGACCACGAGCTGGAAATCATTCGTCCGTACCAGCGCCAGAGCCTCTGCACCATCCACGGCGGTGGTCGCGCGATAACCCGCTGATTCGACAATGTTCTTCAGCAGCATCCGCGACGTGATCGAGTCTTCGGCGATCAGGATGGAAATCGCTTCCATGGTCCCGAGCTCCTCGGCTGTCTGATCCGGTGTGCGGACGACCTGCGAAAGCCCGCTGGCTGAGCGCAAAAGATCGGGGGCATGAAGCAGCGGCACCGGCCGGCCATCCGCGAGGACGGTCGCGCCGGCGACATTGCGCACGCGCACCAGGGGTTTTCCCAAGGGTTTCACAAGGACCTCCTGCTCCACCCCGATTTCATCGACCCGAAAGGCGATCCGCTGCTCGGCGGTTCCGATGATAATGACCGGATAGCGCGTACTGGTGCGAGCGGGATCGACGCTGGCCGCGGCGCGTCTCGGCAGTTCCAGTGCTTCATCCAGACGGACGAGTGGGATGACTCGCTGATCGAGCGAAATCGTTTCACGGCCTTCGACGGGCTGAATTTCATGAGCGCCCACGCCGACCGCCCGCTCGATCTGAGTGGCCGGAATCACGAAGGTCTGGCCCGCAGTGCGCACGACCACCGCGCGCATGGTAGCGAGCGTCACCGGGAGCGTGATGGTAAAGGTCGAGCCCTTTCCCGGCTGGCTGACCACGGAGATGCGTCCACCGAGCTTGCGCACATTTTCCCGAGCGATAGCCAGACCGAGCCCGCGGCCTGAGATTTCGGTGATCATCTTGCTCGTGGAGACGTCGGAGCGGAAAATCAGATTGCGCGCATCCTCATCGCCCAAGCGGCGCACTTGTTCGGCGGTGATTTTGCCGGCTTTGACCGCGGCAGCCTTGACGCGAGACAGATCGAGACCTCGGCCATCGTCACTCACGGTAATCTGCACTTCGCCAGCCCCGAGCTGTTCGACGGACACTTCAATGGTTGCGCGTGATGCTTTGGCCCGGCGCTCTTGCGGAGCCTCGACGCCGTGATCGACACAATTACGGAGGATATGGAGCAGCGGATCCTTCACGCCTTCGAGAATGCGCTTGTCGATTTCCACCTCGTGGCCGCGCAGGACCAGCTGGACTTCCTTATTTTGATCTCGCGCCAATTCTCGTACGAGGAGGGGAAAGCCTTCCAGCAGGCTCTCGAAAGGCAGCATGACGAGGCGTTTCGCATCCTCGAGCAGGTTGTCGATCATCGCGCCGACGGTGCGCTGGTCTCTCTCCGCCGCACTGGTCACAGCGCGCAGGCGAGTCTCGAGGGCCTTGAGCCGCGCGGCGTGCGATTCGAGCATGGACTGAAACGCCCCGGAAGGCCGCTCCTCAGCCGCAATGGAATCCGTGTACACGGGCATTTCGAATTCCTTGCGTGCGGACCATTTCCGAAATTCCAGTTCGGTCTTCGCCCAATCCATGCGCATCCGCGCGATCTCCGAGCGAACCTCATGCAACTCCGCCACCCTGCGGCTGGTGATGGATTTTGACGCGAGCATTTCCTCTGTCTGCAAAAGCACGGAATCCAGTTTGGAGATGGAAATGCGCACGGAATCCGCGGGAGGAGAGGAAGAGGTCGCTCCAAAAACTGAAGCAGGCCGCGGCGCGGAAACGGGAGGGGCTGCGCTCGCACTGGGTTCCGCGCCGCGAAGCCCGGATTCCGGAGAAGCTCCACCAGGAGGAGGCGCATCCCCACGGAGCACCCGCTGCACCTGCTCGACGGTTTCGGTGACGGCAGAACGGCGGACCGTACCGCCCGGCTCAAGTAACATCGGCAGCAAAGCCACCGCGCGGTGCAGGGTATCGAAATGCTCGCGCCGGGGCGCAAACTCCCGCTTTTTCCAGGCGGAAAAAACGCTTTCGAGCGCCTGGCAAACTGCTTCCACCTGCCGCATATCCACCGCGCGCGAAGCGCCCTTGAGGCTGTGCGCCTCGCGAAAAATCGTCTCGACGATTTGCACAAGCCTCGATGGAGGCGGCCCCTGCTCGAGTTCCAGCAGGCCCGTGGACATGGCCTGAATGTGCTCGCGGGCCTCGACCTGAAAGGCCTGGATTAAACGCTCAAAAAATTCCTGGTCCTCGGAAGGCACGGCGCGTCAATATTTATAGCGTTGCACGAGCGCCTTGAGCTTCTGGCCGATTTCGGTGAGAAGCCGCGCGGAATCCTGGACCTGGCGGACGGCCGAGGAATTCTGCACGCTGGCGTCCTGGATATTGCGCATGGCGATCGTTACTTGATCCATGCCCACCGCCTGCTGCTGGCTGGAGGCAGCGATCTGGATGGCGGCCTGCGCTGATTTGGAGATATTTTCGGCAAGAGCGGAAATGGATTGCCCGGCCTGCTCCGATTGCTGAATGCCGGCATCCACCGCCTTGCTGCCCTGCTCCGTGGCGATCATCGCGGCCGAGGTGGCTTTTTGAATCTCGTTCAACATGGTGCGCACCTGGGTCGTCGCCGTCTTGGATTGCTCCGCGAGATTGCGCACCTCCTGAGCGACCACCGCAAAGCCTTTGCCATGCTCTCCCGCCTTGGCGGCTTCGATCGAAGCATTCACGGCGAGAATGTTAGATTGCTCGGCCAGATCGTTAACCGTCGCGATAATCTCGCCAATGGCCAGCGTCTGCTCGCTCAAGCGCACCATGCTGGCGGCGATGGCATCCATCTGCTGCCGGATGCGATTCATTCCCGCTGTGGTCCATTCGACGGATGACTTGCCTTGGTCGGACGTTTGCGCGGCGCGCTGGGCATTTTCCGACACCTGCCGCACCTTGTCGCTGTTCAGTTCCGCGGTCTTCTTGACTTCCTCGACGGTGGCAGTGGTTTCGGATATGGCGGCGACGGTTTGCGCCACACTGACGGCCACCTGGGAGACAGAGGCGTTGATTTCACTCGCCGAAGAGGAAAGCACCCCAACCGTTTCATTCGTCTGCTGCATGAGCCGGCGAAGGTTAGTTTGCATTTCCAAAAAGGCCGCGCCCAACTGATCATTATCGGATTGCGGCCGGACCTCCGCGCCGAGATCACCCGAAGCGATACGGCGTGCCACGCCCGCAATGTTGCCCAGCACTTTGGTCATCTGCTCAAAAGCGCTGCGGAGCTTGCCAACTTCATCGCCGCGCGCAGCGGTTTGGAAAGTTACCACCAAGTCCCCCGCGGCAATGCGTTGAGAGACTTCGGTCATTTCCGCGAGCGGAATGGAAATATGGCGCGCGAGAAAGTAACCGGAAAGGAAAATCACCACCACGGCCGCCGACGCGCCAAAGACAATGATCGAGCGAAGCAGGACCGTTCCCTCGTCGATGCTCTTCATGAGCACCTTAATGCGGTCGTTTTCCTTGTTGAGAAATTGTTCGATCTCCGCGCGAATCCCATCCATCGTTTTCTGGCCGTGATTGGAATTAACGACCTCCGTCGCAGCGTCGATGCCGACGGTGCGGCGCTTCTCCACCGTGTCTGCCAGCTCGTCAAACTTCTCTTTCAACAGAGGCTCCAGCTTTTGGAGATGAGCTCGGCGATCGGCATCCCGGCATTTCTCTTCCAGGCTTTTCATCAGCCGATCTTTAGTCGCGATCCCATCCTTGTAAGGAACCAGATAACTTTCCGCCCCGGTAATGATAAATCCGCGCTGACCCGTCTCCGCATCCTGAATACTGGACAAGAGGCTCTCCAATTCGAAGGATATCGTATAAGAAATCTGCCGCTCTTCAAAAAGAGCCAGAGTGCGCTTCGTACTCACGAAAGCGGAAAACCCAATGACAATAAGAATGGCCACTACAAAGCTAAAGACTGCAATGATCTTTCTGCCGATTGTCCAATTCATGAACATGGGAATGCTAATCAGGGGTGGGGGTTTGCTAGTTTGAAAAGCGGGATGAAGTGCCGTCATGATCCAATAGGAGAGGGGTGGAAAGCGCGGTCAGATTTTATAGCGCTCCACAAGCACCTTCAATTTCCGGCCAATTTCACTGAGCAGCCTGGCGGAATCCTGCACCTGCCGCACGGCGGCGGTATTCTGCACGCTGGCCTCCTGAATGTTGCGCATGGCGACGGTTACTTGATCCATTCCCACCGCCTGCTGCTGGCTGGAAGCGGCAATCTGGATGGCCGCTTGCGCCGACTTGGAGATGCCTTCCGCCAGCGTGGAAATCGAGTGGCCGGCCTGCTCCGATTGCTGGATGCCGGCGTCCACCGCTTTGCTCCCCTGCTCCGTGGCCATCATGGCCGCGGACGTGGCCTTTTGAATTTCGTTGAGCATCGTGCGCACCTGGGTGGTGGCTTGTTTCGATTGCTCGGCGAGGCTCCGCACTTCCTGCGCCACGATGGCAAAGCCTTTGCCATGCTCTCCGGCTTTGGCGGCTTCGATGGAGGCATTCACGGCAAGAATATTAGATTGCTCGGCCAGATCGTTGACCGAAGCGATGATTTCGCCGATGGCCAGCGTTTGCTCGCTGAGCCGCACCATGGTCGCGGCAATCGCATCCATCTGCTGCCGGATGCGATTCATGCCCGCGGTTGTCCACTCCACGGCGGATTTGCCTTGATCGGAAGTCTGCGCTGCCCGCTGGGCATTCTCAGAAACCTGGCGCACCTTGTCGCTATTCAGTTCCGCGGTCTTCTTCACTTGTTCGACGGTGGCCGTCGTCTCGGAAATGGCGGCCACCGTCTGCTCCGAACTGGCCGCAACTTGAGTAATGGATGCGGTGATGCCCGACGCCGCTGAAGTGAGTACCCCCACCGTCTCGTGCGTCTGCTTCATGAGATCCCGAAGGTTTCGCTGCATTTCGCAAAAGGCTTCCCCTAATTGATCGCGCTCCGACTGCGGTTTGATCTCCCCGGATAGATCTCCCGAAGCAATGCGGCGCGCCACGGCCGCCATTTCCGCGAGCACTCGATTCATCCGCGCGAACGCGGTCCGCAGCATGCCCACTTCATCACTGCGCCGGTCCGTGCGAAAGTTAGTATTTAGTTCCCCGGAGGCAATGCGCTGCGACGCCAGCGTCATCTCGGCCAGCGGCAAGGAGATATTCCGCGCGAGCACAACCCCGATAAAGAGGAGAACGATCAGGGCTCCAATCGTGCCGACCGTGATGATGTTGTAAAGCGTCTTCCGGCTTTTGATGCTCGTGTCCATGAGCGTCTTCAAATGCTCACTTTCGACCTCTTGAATCCTCCCGGCCACGGTGCGGATCTGATCCATTTCCCGCTGGCCTTCTCCAGTCCTCACTTCCGTGGATGCCGCGTCGAAGCCATCGCTGCGGCGAAGCGCAATGCAACGGTCCATTTCCTTAAACTTGTTGTCGATATGCGTCTGAAGATCGTCGAGCTGAACGCTTCGCTGCGCATCGGTTTCACTCAGCTTGCGCATCTCCTTAATGGCATCGCTCGCATCAGACTGTGCTTTGCTATAACGGATGAGATATCCATCGATGCCTGTTATGATGAATCCTCTTTGCCCGGATTCCGCTTCGGTGACTTCCGCCAGGACTTTCGCGGCCTGGAATTGCATGACAAAGCTTTGATTTCGCAAAGAAAGATAGTTGAGCACCGTCTCGGTGCTGGAAAGATTCACCACTCCGAAGATGAGGACGATCGCCGCGATCAGAGCGAAGGTGACGATGATCTTTCTACCGATGGTCAAATTCACTTTGGCGAGGGGGTTGAGGAACTGCTCTTGTGTCTCTAAGCGGGCGGCTCTTCCTGAACCACCAAGGCCTGGTGGGAGAGCAGCTTTTGTGCGTCCAGGACAATCAATCGATCCGGCGTGACGCCCATGAGCAGCTCGGACCGAATCCCACCGAGGGTGGGAACCGCTTGCTGAAGATCGTCGAGCGGCACGGCTCCCGCACCGAGGATGGTATCGGCCAGAATGCCAAATTCCCGATCACAATCCCGCAAAACCAGGATGCGGTTGAGATCGGAAAGATTTTCGCTGGGAAGGTTGAATAGCCGGGCGATATTGATCAGCGTCAAGATCTGGCCCCGGAGATTCATCATGCCGAGGACGAAAGCAGGCGTGCAGGGGATTGGCGAGAAATCCTTCAGGGGGACCGCTTCGCGGACGAATTCCGCGGCGACGGCATAACGCTCACCGCTCAGGGAAAATTGGATGACTTCGAGTAAAGCGCCGGGCTTGGCCTCCGCTCCGAGCGGTTGAGCCAGCTCTCGGGCACGAGCCTGAAGGACTTCAGAGACGGAACCAGGGTCCATGAGGGGTTTTGGCTTAAGATTTCCCGTTCAGCCGGGGAGTTTCAAATCTAATCAAAGCGAAGCCGCCGATTGTCTCAGACGGTAAGACTGTGGATGGAGCGCGGACGAGCTGTCCGCACTCCGACCCAAACCATCCGCGCTCCATCCCCGGCTATTGTCCCTTTTTCAGGAGTTCCTGGCGGGCCTTTTCCAGGCGGGCGCGCTCGGCTTCCGTGAGACTCTGCAAGCCGGAGCGGGCGATTTTGTCCAGAAGGGCGTCGGCGTCAGTCTCCGGCTCATCAAGGACCGTGCGCTCGCGGGCAACCTCCGCTTTTTCCAGGACGCGGAACTTCGGCTTGCGCTTAAAAGAAGGCAATCGGATGCGCGGAATAGGCAGTTCGCCGCGCGCGTATTGAATGGAGGCCCAGCCGACAAAGCAGTTCAACCAAAGGACAGAGAGCTGCGCCCACTCGTGGTGGGGAAAGTAGGTCAACGATCCGCACGCGATGCAGATAAAAGCAAACCATTTCAGGGGAACCCAGCCGCCAATGTAATCCATGTTGGGATACAAGGTAGCGAATGATATTAATAGCCCTGAAGTCAAGTAAAACATGCTATCCGCGCTGATCGCGATGTGCGCGGCATACAGGAGAAAACCGTAGAGCACCGGTGTAAAAATGAGAGCTCCGCAGATGGCGGTGAACCGGCGCCGTCCCATGTATTTTTCCACTTCAGCGCCCCATGAATAGAAACACATCAAAATGAGGGGTGTGAAAAAACTCATCGGGTTAACGAACACGTAAGTGAACGGCTGCCACAAAGCGCCATGAAGCGTAGCCCCCGGGAAGTACATCAGATAAATCGAATCAAACCCCGCCGACTGCAGCAGCAAAACCAGGATGACCCCAGCCAGCAGGGCGAGGGTGAAATACATCGTCAGGTAAATGGCTTGTCCCCGGAAGTATCGCAGCGGCTGATTGTCAAAGAAGTTCGATGAACCCGGCATAAGAAAATGGAATGTCATGAAATAATCGCTTTTGCCCCTCCCGGCAAATGGGGAGTGCGAGCGGATGTCAGCGATATCGAGCCGGGGGAATGCCGGCCGCGCAGATTTCGACATAAGTCCTGTCGGTGACTCGACAATGAACGCCGATTCAGGCGAAATGGGGTGAAATGGACATTCAGGGATCCTTCGGTCAAAGAATCAGCCTCGTGAAATACCCGGCCTTGAGCGCCTGGGTGGAACAAAACCGGCAGCTTTGTGAGCCAGACCGCGTTTTTTGGTGTGACGGTTCGGAGGCAGAAAAGGAGTTCCTGACGCGCGAGGCCATCGCGCAGGGGGCGCTGCTGGAGTTGAACCAGGAAAAGCTGCCGGGCTGTTACTACCACCGGTCGAATCCCAACGACGTCGCGCGTGTGGAACAGTGCACCTACATCTGCACGCCGTCGGAGGAGGATGCGGGCCCGACGAATAACTGGGCCGAGCCCCGCGCGATGTATGCCAAGCTCCACGACATGCTCCGCGGCGCGATGCGTGGCCGGACGATGTACGTGGTGCCTTACTTGATGGGGCCGCCCGGATCGCCGCTCACCAAGGTGGGAGTGGAACTGACCGATTCCATTTATGTCGTGCTGAACATGCGGATCATGTCCCGCATGGGCCAGGTGGCGCTGGATCAGATCGGGACGGGCGACGATTTCAACCGCGGCACTCATTCGATGCTGGACCTGAATCCCGAGCGACGGTTCATCTGCCATTTTCCGCAGGATAACACGATCATCTCCGTGGGGTCCGGCTATGGCGGGAATGTGTTACTTGGCAAGAAGTGCCTCGCTCTGAGAATTGGTTCATGGCTGGGGCGCACCCAGGGATGGATGGCAGAACACATGCTGCTGCTCTGCGTGGAATCGCCAGCCGGCGAGAAGACCTACGTCGCCGCGGCTTTTCCCAGCGCGTGCGGGAAAACTAACTTTGCCATGATGATTCCGCCGGCGGCCTTCGCCGGCTGGAAAGTAACCACCATCGGCGACGACATCGCCTGGATGAAGCCCGGCCCCGATGGACGGCTGCATGCGATCAATCCCGAAGCCGGTTACTTTGGGGTCGCTCCCGGGACGAATTACAAATCGAATCCAAACGCCATGCGGACGATTGCGCGCGACACCATTTATACGAATGTCGCGCTCACTCCGGATCGCGACGTGTGGTGGGAAGGAAAGGATGAACCGCCGCCTGCGGGCCTGACCGACTGGCTGGGAAAACCGTGGTCGCCCGATTCCACCGAAAAAGCAGCGCACCCAAATTCACGATTCACCGCGCCGATGACTAATAATCCGGCGCTGGCTCCGGAAGCGCATGATCCCGGCGGCGTGCCGATCAGTGCGATCATTTTCGGCGGACGGCGTGCCACGACGATGCCCCTGGTTTTCCAGGCCTTTAACTGGATTCACGGAGTCTATCTCGGCGCGACCATGGGCTCGGAAATGACCGCGGCGGCGGTGGGCGGAGTGGGACAAGTAAGGCGCGATCCGATGGCGATGCTGCCCTTTTGCGGATATAACATGGCTGACTATTTCAACCATTGGCTAGGCATCCGGCGGCATCTGACAGATCCCCCGCGAATTTTTCATGTGAACTGGTTTCGCAAAGACGAAAAAGACGAATACCTCTGGCCGGGCTTTGGTGAGAATTTCCGCGTGCTGCGCTGGATCATCGATCGCTGCCGTGGCCGCGCGCCCGCGCGCGAATCGCAGATCGGCTGGATGCCCCGCTATGCGGAGTTCGATTGGACAGGGCTGGACTATCCGCGAGACAAATTCACGCAGTGCATGAAGATCGACGGCCTGGAATGGCGGCGTGAGCTCATTTCACAGACAGAGCTTTTCCTCAAGCTGCACGACCGACTGCCGAAGGAACTGATCTTTCAGCGCGAGTTGTTGATTTCGCGGTTGTGAACGCTTTTTGCCGCGGGATTGATATCCTATAGCATTCGCCATCGCTCAGCCTCGCCAAGCCGTGGCGGAGAGACGATACTTTGTCTATGCGTCCCCCCACCCTCTTCATCGGCGCTGTCTTGCTCGCGGCGCTCTGGCCTGCGGTTTCCCGCGGAGCAGATGAACCGCGAATCCTCACGCAGGTCGCGGAAGTTCGCGCCTTGTCGCGAGTCGAGGCGGCGAAGGGACTGACCGTGCGCCTCCGAGGGGTCGTGGCCTGGCGCAGCGAAGCGCCCCGCGGGCCATTCATCATTCACGATGCCACCGCGGGGATTTGGGTAGATACAAGCATGGCTGAGAAACGGAGCATTTGGGCAGGAGGCGAAACGCCACGCCAGGAAAATGAAGTCGGCGCTCTGCTGGAAATCGAGGGGGTGAGCGATCCGGGCGGGTATGCCCCCGTCATTGTACCCACGCGCTTTCACCGAGTCGGTTCAGCGACCTTGCCCGAAGCGAGGCGAGTCTCGATGGAACGGATGCTCTCGGGCGCGGAAGACGCTCAGCGCATCGAAGTCGACGGCGTGGTTCAGGCGGTTTCATCGGTGGCATCATCGGGCGCCGCGACCCTTTCGCTGATCGTTGAGGGACGGCCCTGCGCCGTGATCGTCGAGCGCGGGAGGGAAATCGATCCTGCGGCTCTCGTCGATGCACGGGTGCGCGTACGCGGAGCATTCACTCCCCTGCCCAATCTGCGCGCTCAGATCGTTAGCCTGAAACTCAACGCCACGGGCCGCGAAGATATCGACATTCTCGATGCTCCGCCACGTGACCCATTCCTCGCTCCGCGTGTGGCTCTCAATGAATTGCTCCCCTTTTCGCCCTCGGCCATTCCCTTTCATCGTAAAGTAACCGAGGGCGTCGTAACCTTTGCCTCTCCGGGGAAGTTTTTCTTTCTCGAAAAGGATGCCGTTGCGGTGCGGGTGGAAACGAAGGCCACGGAAATCAGCGCGGGAGATCGGGTGGAAGTGGCCGGCTTCATCGATACCAGCGGGCTGCTCGCCTCGATGAGCGGCGCACTCGTGCGTAAACTCGGCACGGCCGCACCACCTCCTCCGGCGAAAGTAAATGCAGACCAGCTTTTGCATCCTGCATTTCGCGCTCCCTGGGAAAAAGTCGCCGAATCGGATTTCAGCAGCCGGCTCGTGCGCCTCTCCGGACGAATCCGCCGGCTGGAACCCCGCGGAAATGACGGTTCGCTCGTCTTGCAAATCGAATCGGACCGCCGGCTTTTTCCCGCCATCCTGGCTTCCGGTGATAGCGATGAAGCGCGCAAGGCCATGCAGATTTTGGAAGGCGCAGACGTCGAAGTAACTGGCATCTGTGAGTTAAACTTCCAGAAAGATCCACCCATCCGCACAGCGATTTCCATTGTGGGCTTTTCGCTTTGGCTGCGTTCGCCGGGAGATATCCGTGTCGTCCATTTGCCCTCGTGGTGGACACCCCGGCGCCTCTCCACTGCGCTGGCTAGCGTCGGCGGGATTCTCCTCATCGCTCTGGGGTGGAACGTAATCCTGCAACGCACCCTTCGCCGGCGCACCCAGCGCTTTGAACAAGTAATGCAGGCACACCGCAACGTGGAACTGGAATTTAATTCCGCCCGGCGCGAGCGGATGCGTCTCGCCGCGGATTTACACGACGGCATGAAACAATTGCTAGCGACCGCTTCCTTTCGCATGGATGCGGCCGCCCGGCATTTGCCGGAATCCGCCGGGCCCGCGGCGCAAAATCTCACCGCCGCACACCAGGTGCTCGGGCGCGCACAAACAGAGCTGCAGGAATGTCTCTGGGGGCTCAATGCCGTGGAGGAAGGCCCGCCCGAACTGGTGCAACTGCTCGAGCACGTAACCGCAAATGTCGAGGAATGGCCGGCTCACGCCACGTTCATTCATAGCGAAGGAACTCCACGCCATCTCTCCCGCGATCTCGCCGGAAATCTCCTGCTCTTGTTTCAGGAAGCTGTCGGCAACGCCTATCGCCACGGGCACGCCAATCATGTCGAAGTCACTGTTACCTATGGCGAAGAGGCACTCGACCTGTGCATCGCAGACGACGGCATCGGTTTCAATCCAGCCTCCGCACCTGGAATCCGCGATGGCCACTTTGGCATCGAAGGCATGAAAAAGCGCATGCAGTGGCACCGGGGAACCCTCACGATCCACCAACGCCATGGCGGTGGCATGGAGGTTCGCGCCCGGATTCCATGGAGCGCGATGAGCGACGCGGAGGCTCGTGACCAAGCCACTCCGCCGCCCTTATGAAACGTCGCATTCGCATCCTGCTCGTGGACGACCATACGCTTATCCGCGAAGGTGTGGCCTCGATCCTGGCCTGCGAAGAAGACATGGGCCCCATCGATCATGCCGCAGGTGCAGCGGAGGCGCTGGCAGCCATCCGCGCTTCCGTGCCGGACATCGTGTTACTTGATCGACGGATGCCGGACAGCGACGGGTTCGACCTTCTTCCGGAAATTCGCAAGCTAAGCCCGCATTCCCGCGTCATCATGATGACCGCCTCGGCGACGCGAGGAGACGTGCTTCAGGCAAAAGAGTTCGGCGCATCAGGCCATTTGCTCAAAACCGTCCGAGGCGCCGCGCTCATCGCCTCGATCCGGACGGTGCTGGCCGGCGGCACCTGCTTCGACGCGCGCGCCGATGCCAAGCCGCTCCTCAGTCCTCGAGAAGTCGAACTGCTCGAGCATATTCACCTCGGCCAGAGCAATCACGACATCAGCCTCAGTCTTAACATTAGTGAAAACACGGTGAAATGGCATCTTAAAGTCATCTTCGCAAAGCTAGGGGTAGCCAGCCGGGCGGAGGCCGTGACGCGAGGTTTTGAATTGGGAATCCTGGGCGCGTAGCCGCGAGGATTTCGTTCGCCGAAAGTTAAGCTAAAAACGGAAATAAGAGGGTCACGAAGCGTGCGTCTCGTTTGGGCATTTTGCGCCGCCCACCCGTTCGGGTGGGTGACACTATCGCCGTCCGGCTTCAAGCTTCACCACGCTACATTCGCAGCCTTCCCCAAACCTCTCCCTCCATGAACTCCCCTCAATCTTCCATTCCATGCGGCCACACGTGCCTTCCAGCGCGCACTTCTCATTCCGCCCGGCGGCCCGCGTTTTCATTCATTCCCCGCGGCGCCGTCACTCTGTTCGCCTGCGCATTCCTGCAAACGCATCCATCTGCGCGAGCGTTCAGCCCAGCCTCGGGAGTTAGTTACCGGATCGAATCTCAAAGCTCCGGCCTACTGTTCTGGGAAAACATTTATGATTCATCGCAACATGTGCCGCTCGTTTTACAGACGCTGCGCGGGGGCGGCGATGCCACGTGGACCTTTGCGTCCATGGGCGGCGGATACTATCAGATTCTCAATCCGCTGCGCAATCTCGTGCTCGCCTGCGATTCCGGCAATGCCTCTGTCTATCTCGAACCCGCCGCCTCGAGCGCAGGCTATCTCTGGTCCCTCAACGACGAAGGCAACGGCTACGTCTCCCTAGTTAACAAACTGAACGGCAACGTCCTCACGATCCAAAACCCGCCCGGCGCTTCCTACGGCGCAGTGGTGACGGCGGCAAATACCCACGCTTCATCCCAGCGTTTTTGGATCGATCAATTCCGAATCAATCCCATCCAGACCATCAGTGTGCCGGCAGGCTGGGACACCACCGCCGCCAAACGGATCGTACTTTGTTCTTCGACAAATCAAGGCTCTAGCATCGCCGGCTCCCTTTCCGGCCCTCCCGGCACGCGTTCCGTGCAATTTTCCTCCGCCGGAAATGTGTGGGGCCAGTATTACTATCTCTACACGGACACGAGTTTCGCCCACACTCCCGGAAGCTATACGGTAGCGGCCACGGGTTTCCCTTCCGCCTCCTTCGTCGTGGATGACTATGTTTATCGATCCACTCCCAACAACATTGGAGGCAATGTCGGCATCACTGATATCCTCAGCGGTTTTTTTGCCTGGCAGCGCGAACCGGGCACGCAAACCGGAATGGAAGAACGCCTTTACGCCTCCGACGGTTCCTACACGGTTATAGGCCACAGCGGCGATCTGCACGGCGGCTGGAAAGACGCGACCTCCACCGATATCGAAATCGTCAACAATGCGGAAGGGCTGCGGAATCTATCCTACGCCGCCGAGGACGCGCTTAATCCCAGCGACCGCTCGGCGCTTCTCGCGGAGGTAGCCTTTGGGGCGAGCTTCTTCGTGCGGCTGCAAAACTCGAACGGAAGTTTCCCCGTGTGCGTGATTCCTGATTCGAATTACCTCAAAACCAACGTCGATTGCGGCATCACCGCTCGCGCGGTGATCGGGCTCGCCGCGGCGGCGCGCGTCCTGAACGGGTACAACAATACTCTCGCCACGCAATGCCTCAATGCCGCCGCCTCGGGGTGGACCTGGGTGAAAAACAACCAATCCAATTACATTACAAGTAACAACATCTATCAATCCTACTGGTGGGGCAATGCCCAGTACGTGATGGGTGCAGCCGCCGAAATGGCCGTCACCACGCCCGGATCCACCACCTATCAAAATGACGCCGCTTCCTTTTTCAACGCCGGAAAATTCGACGCGAACAACAACTGGGTGAAGCAAAGCGGCTCGTATGTCCACCAAAGCGGCGGCGGCGATGCCGCGCTCGGCCTGGCCCGTTACTACCGGACACTCGCCGCTGGCACTCTCAGGACGAATATCGGCACGCAGCTCACTAACTATTATAACGTCATCGCCGCCGCGAATAACACCGCTTTCGGCACCAATTCCGGCAACTTCAACAGCTCCTTCGGAGGGAACACAGGCTATTCGAACAATGCCGTGAATTGCCTGAACCTTTACCGGGCCCTCGGTGACTCGCGAATGCTCGCCAGCGCCCATGACTTCATGAACTGGATGTACGGCGCCAATCCTTTCGGCTCGGCCTTTATCATCGGAACGGGCTCAGTCAACGCCGTGCCTCAGTACTCGAGGCCGCGCCCGTCATCCATCGGCGAAATAGTGCCCGGCGTGGTTCCAACCTCCAGCGGATCGATCACGACCTGGGGCGGCTCGGACTACGGCGTGGGAGAAGGTGGCGTGGGGGCCACCAGCATGCTGCCGGAGTTCATGGCGCTCCTCGATCGCCAGATCAATTTCAACAAATTCGAAGCCGAATCGCTCACCGTGGTTGCCTACAGCCCGGTCGTCCCGAGAACCTTTACGGACCCTGCATTCAGCGGCGGCGCCGGGAGCATCCTCGACGGGACCGGCGTGGGAAACTACGTCACCTATCTCCTTCCCGCCATCGCCCAGGGCGCCTACGACGTCCGCATCGGCGTGAAGAATCTCAATACCCGCGGAATCTGGCAGCTCGCCGTCGGACGGGCCGATGACTTCAACGGCTCGGAAAACAATGTCGGCACTCCGCAGGATAGCTACTCCGCCGGCACGACCTTTACGGAATTCGATCTCGGAACCTGGACGCCGTACAGCACGGGCGACAAATGGTTTCGCTTCATGATCACCGGGAAAAATGCGAGCAGCAGCGGCTACAGCGAATCGTTCGACTACATCAAGCTCATCCCGCAGTAACCGCCCGCCCTTCCCCGGAAACCGCTGCTCTTCGGAGCAAGCGGGATGAAGTTACTTGAGTCGATTCAACGCAGATGTCACTCGCAGATTGCAAAAAAAACGGGCGCCGCGTTTTGCGGCGCCCGATAAAGCAATCTAACAAGTAATCGGCGGTTTCGCCGGCGGCACGTCTTACAGCGTACGGCAGAACTCCTCGAGACGGTCGAGGCCTTTCTTGATCACGTCCATGCTCGTCGCATAGGAGAGGCGAATGGTGCGGTCATCGCCGAAGGCGATGCCGGGAACCACAGCTACGTGATGCTTGGAGAGCAGACGGTCGGCGAAGTTCGTCGAGTTCAGCCCGAGCTGGGACACGTTGACCAGCACGTAGAACGCACCCTTGGGAATGACCACGCTGGCGCGCGGGATCGCCTGGATGCGGCTGATCATGTACTGGCGGCGCAGATCGAACTCCGCGCGCATGTCTTCCACGGGAGACTGGTCACCTTTGAGAGCGGCGAGACCACCTTGCTGGGCAAAAGAACAGGGATTCGAAGTGCTATGGCTCTGGATGGCGTCGATGGCCTTGGCAATCGGCTCAGGCGCACCGAGGTAGCCGAGACGCCAGCCGGTCATCGCATAGGCTTTGGAGAAGCCGTTGATGGTGATGGTGAGGTCATACGCCTCCGGGGAGAGAGAAGCGACGCTCACGTGCTTCGTGTCGTCGTAGGTCAGCTTCTCGTAGATCTCATCGGAGAGAATCAGGATTTCCTCTTCCGAAGCGACTTCGACGATCGCCTCCATTTCCTCGCGCGTATAGACCGAGCCCGTGGGATTTCCCGGTGAATTGAGGATGACCATCTTCGTGCGCGGCGTCATCGCGTCCTGGAATTCCTCGGCGGTCATTTTCCAGCCGTTCTCTTCCTTGGTCTGAACGAAGACCGGCTCACCGCCAGCAATGCGGACCATTTCCGGATAGCTCAGCCAATAGGGAGCCGGGATGATGACTTCATCGCCCGGCTGGCAAACGGCCAGAATGGCGTTGAAGCAGGAGTGCTTTGCGCCGTTGGAAACAATGATCTGGCTTGGCTTGTAGGCGATCTTGTTGTCGGCCTGAAACTTGTCGGCGATGGCCTGGCGGAGTTCCGGGATGCCGCTCGACGGCGTGTACTTGGTGAAACCTCCTTCGAGGGAAGCCATGCAGGCGGCCTTGATGTGCTCGGGCGTATCGAGATCCGGCTCACCGGCTCCGAATCCGCATACGTCGATGCCTTCGGCCTTCATCGCTTTGGCTTTTGAGTCAATGGACAGCGTGAGAGAGGGGGTGAGGATGGTGGCGCGTTGGGCGAGTTCCATAGGTTTTGTAGGGATAGAGAATTAAGATGGGGAATTGGCAGAGCGCGAAGATTATTTCGCGTACCAGCTCTCGATCAGCGGCTTGAGATTGTTTTCGGTGATATTGACGATCCCCATTTCGCGCTGGGCGTTTTCGGGGGAATCAGAGGCATGCGCGGCATTTACCATAATGGTGGAGCCGAATTCGCGGCGAATGGTGCCAGTGGGCGCCTTGGAAGGATCGGTCGGCCCAAGGACATCGCGGATCTTCCGGACGGCGTCCACGCCCTGATAGACGAGGGCAATGCACTTCTCCGTGCCGGGTTCGCGGCGCTTTTCCGCAGGGCATTCGCTCGGCTTATTGCCGGCCATGAATTTGACGATGCTCTCCCAGTTGTCGCGTCCGATCGTGGGACCGAGCACATCACCCAGCTTGGTCTGGACATCATCAGAAAGCGGCATTTTGAACTCGCTCTCCAATACCTTGCGGGCCTGCTCTCCGGCGCGGCCCCGCAATTTGTCCATGAGCACTTCGAGGACGGGTCCGTAGAATTCTTCCGCCTGAGCCACGCTCATGCGATGGACCTTGAAGGCGATAATGTAGAGGCCCGTACGGGAGAAAAGATCAATCACACCGCCGGGACGGGCGCTCGGAAACCGGAAATTCTCCGGCTTGATGAGAACGAGCGTCTTTTCCACCTGGGTACCAACGGGAAATTCCACGGCATTCTCCACCAGGCCGCCATCCGTATCCGAATAGCTGGCCCACAGCTTCAGGTCGATCCCGGCACTGGCCGAGTCCGGCGGAGCCAAAACGGCAGGCTCAAAATAGGAGACTGCGCCGTTGCCATCGACGATGTAGTCGCCAAAGGTGTCACGAATGGTCTCCCCGCTGGTGCGCTCATTCATGATGTGGCCAACGGTCGTCCGGATTTTGCGGACCGCATCCTCGCCTTTAAAAACCAGCAGGAGGGTGCGAGCCGGGCGGCCCGAGGCGTCTGGGGCAAAATTCTTTTCGACGTACTGCTTGATCTGAAGCTGGGTGTTACGATGGCCGGGATCGGGATCTTCGTTGATGAGGTTGGCCGCGTACTTTTTCACCAAATCCTTTCCCGGAGCGAACATCCGGGCCGCGACGAGGTCGAGGCCGGTCCGGGAAATAAGACGCGCCAGGATGCCTCCTGTCCGCGACTTGCGGATGGAGTAAGGGGTCACCAGCACGTAGGATAATTCTTCTGCCATAGATAAAAAGTGCCCGCGTTGGGCGCCGGAAAACGCTTGGTTTTCCGTATATTCACAACGCAGGCAGGGTATTTTTTTGGAAAAACTTTGTTTTTTTTGTGGGGGCGCAAGCTAGACGCCGTTCGTTGACACCGTCAACGAGTTTTCTTTGGGGAGCGGCACGAGTTTGCGAGGAGGAGCAATCTTGCCAACCGCAGCGCGAGCAGACAAATCGGGGGAAAGCCCGAGGGAAGCCCAAAACCAGAATGACGAATGACGAAACAAATCCGAAGCCCAAAGTCCGAAATTCGCGTGAACAGCGCCGAGTGTGCATTTCGGGCTTCGGATTTCGGACGTCCTTCGGCATTCGTCATTCGGGCTTCGGGCTTCCGCCCTCTCCTCTCTCATGATCACTGGCGCTGAACTTTCCGAGGCTCTGCCCATCATCGCCTCCCTGATCGTGATCGAAGGGCTGCTTTCGATCGACAACGCCCTGGCGATCGCGGCGCTGGCCAGCCATCTGCCGGAGCGAAACCAGGCGCGTGCACTCCGCCTGGGCATCGTCGGGGCCTACGTGGGGCGCGGCGTGGCCCTGGCCTTTGCCGCGTGGATCGTGCGTCATCCGTGGATGAAAGCGCTGGGAGCGTTTTATCTCTTTTACCTGATGTGCGCGCACGTCTGCGGCTCCCCTTCCCCCGCGGAGAAAAACGCCTCAATGCGTCGGGGATTGTTTCTCACCGTCGTGCAAATCGAGTTCCTCGATCTTGCCCTGAGCCTGGACAACGTAATCGCCGCAGTGGCGGTGAGCCCTCGATTCTGGGTCGTCTGCGTGGGAGTCTTCATTGGAATTTTTGTCTTGCGTTTCCTGGCGGCTTTTTGCATCCGGCTGATTGTCCGATTTCCCATTCTGGCGCATACCGCGTTTTTGCTCGTCGGTTTTGTCGGAATCATTCTCACGTTTGAAATCAGCACACACCGGGAAGTGCATGCGTGGGAAAAGCTCGCCGGAATCGCCACCGTCGTCGCCGCATCCATCCTTTATGGATCGGGCGGGAGATTCTATCTCGCAGTGCGACCCATTGTAACAATCGTGCAAATTCCCCTGCGGACTTTTGCCACCCTCGTGGATGCCGTGGCCTTTCCCTTTCGCAAGGCCGCCGAATGGCTGATCTCACGCATCGCGCATGTGGCAGCTCGATGGTCGCGGCAATCTTAACAGTATTGTCATTACGGCATTAGATAACTGTTATATTCGATCCCGGCCATTTGAGCAGTCATCATCCGATTGATGAAGGCGCATATTCTGCTAACCTTTGCGGGTTCCCCAGGATCATTTGTTCCAGGGACTCTGCGAACCCATTCCCTCCTCGAATGAAAAAAACATTCCTCCTTGGCGCGGTAGTGGCGCTACTTGTGATCGCTCCCGCGGCGCGAGCGGCCTTTGTCAAAATCGAAGATTTTGAGGCCTACAGCATCAATCAAAATGTGTCGGCGCTGCACGGCTGGCTGGCAAATACAAACACGGCGGCAGGCACGTTTCCGATCGTGGCGGACCCCGGCAATGCCAACAACAAAGTGCTGGCCGTGTCCAATGCAACCGCCACTTCGAACATTCGCATCACGACCCCCTCGATTGCGAATAGCACAACAGGCACGCTGTTTTTGCGTATCCGCACGCACGGCGCAGGAAACATGAATTTTTCTTTCGGCATGTCGGATGTGGCGGCGACGAACGCCGGCAGCAGTTCCGGCGGCAGCTTCGGTGATTTCGAAAGTCAGTTTAACGAAAACGACAATACGAACAACGCGCACATCCGCGACTCCGGCGCTTTTGCTAACATGAGCCCGGTGAGCCCGCTCATCCCGGATACCTGGTATAATATCTGGTTTGTCATTAACAATGCGACCGATACGACCACGGTTTACATGGATAATACGACGGGACCGGGAAGCTCGACTTCGGCCATTCAGAATTCCAGCGGAAAGACTTCGTTTACTTTCCGCAACGGGACCGCGGCCAACGCACTGAGCACGTTTCTAATCATGACCGATGGCGCGACGGGCATCGCTTATTTCGACGAAATTTATATCGACACCGCCGGGCAGAATTTAACGAACCCAATGAACGCGGCACTCGATATTGTGACCGCGGTGAATGACAGCATTGAGGTCGGCATCGGCGGAACGATCTCCTTTGACCCGACTCTCAACGACACCACGACGCTAGGTTCTGTAGCCCCCTCCACGTTAGCAGTGATTAGCCAGCCCACGCACGGAACGGCTTCCTTTGATTCGGTGCAAAACAAACTATTTTACCGCCACACGGGAAGCGTAGCGGGTGTGGATAGTTTCCAATATCGCGTGGGCAACGGAACGGGCCCCACAAGCACGGCAACCGTAAATGTCACAATCAACGGAGCGATGCGCCTGGCCAATGCGACGGTGAATATGCCATCGACCGCTCCTGCCGGAGGAACGCTGCAGATGGTGGATGCACTGCCCGGCGTGACTTTTGATACGGCGGTCGTGGTAACCGCAGTTCCGGGAAACACGAAGAGCCTTTTATTGGCTTCGATCAACGGCAGCGTCTGGATGGTGCCGGATTCCACCGTGCCCAATCCGGTGAAGAAGGAGCTCTTCACCGTGAAAACGCTTTCCAACTTCACCCGTGGCCGCAGTATCTACAGCGTGGTGGCTTGCCCGGACTTCGCGTCCAGCGGCAATATCATTGTCAACTACCAGGGCCTTCTGGACGGGCTGCCCAATCCCATCTCCTCGACACCCGGACTCGGTCATTTGACAGACACCGACGTCACCGGAAATCCGGTGAGTTGCACCTTGCGGGTCTCGCGTTTTACGATTTCTCCCACGAATCTCAACACGATCCTCACCTCAACGAACTCCACGGCCATCGCCGCCGCCGAAGCATCCGTCCTGGCGACGGAGTATCGTTATATCAACCTCGCGGAGGAAGGCCTCTACCATAGCATCAACGATTGCCACTTCGGGGCAAACGACGGCTATCTCTATGTTACTTTTGGTGATGAAGGCGGACAGGGCGAGCCGTGCTTCAACGCGCAGACGATCATCAAAGATCAATTCTCATCGATGATCCGCATCGACATCAACCGGCTGTCAACCAACCTGGAGCCGAACCCCCACTACGCGATCGTCACCGATAACGGCGTGGCGCGTTTCAAGATTCCTGTGGATAACCCGTATGTAGGTGCAAATCCGGTTTATAACGGACAACCCATCGCCGCGGCGGATATTCCGAAGGTGCGCACGGAGATCTTCATTACCGGCCTGCGCAATCCCTTCAAATTCTTCATGGATGAAACCAATGGCGGCACGGGTGACATCTGGGTGGGCGACGTCGGCATGGATTCCTGGGAAAGAGTAAGCATCATGCATAAAGGAGACAATTCCGGCTGGTCTTACTGGGAAGGCAGCCACCTTCGGCCCACAAATGTCGGCAATCCTAATCCGATTCAGCCACCCACGAACCTGGTGAAATTCCCGGAATATCAATACCCACACACGCAGGGCAACAACTCCGTGATGGGCGGTATCCTCTATCGTGATCCGAATCCCGCCAATCCGGTTTACACGGGCGGAGATTCCATGAACGGCAAGTATCTCTTTGGCGATTTCGGCTCGGGCCGCATCTGGGTGCTGACGCAAAGCGGAACTCCCGGATCGCCGATGGTGACGGAGCTTTCCACGGGCGGTCTGGCCAACGTCGTTTGTTTCTACACAGATCCGCAGACGGGCCAGATCCTGATCCTGCAGCACAATTCGACCGGCCATCTCATGCGCCTCATTGAAGGCGCCGCGGACACGAGCGATTTCCCGCAATTACTCAGCCAGACGGGCGCTTTTGCCAGTCTGCAAACGCTGGAGCCTAATCCGGGCGTCGTTCCTTTTACGCCTAACCTTCGCTTCTGGTCGGATGGCGCGGACAAGTCACGGTTTTTGGTCATCAAAAATCTTACGGATCAAATCACCTATTCGCAGACGGGCAACTGGGGATTCCCGGAAGGCATGGTGCTGGTGAAGCACTTCAACATGGAACTGAACAAGGATTTTCCGGGCACGAATACCAAGCGGCTGGAGACTCGCTTCCTCGTGCGCAACTCCAGCGGTGTGTATGGCGTTTCCTATAAATGGAACGACGCCGGCACTGACGCCACATTGGTGGGGCCAACCGGCAACGACTTCGACATTTCGATCCAATCGGGCGGAGCGCTCTCGGGTGGACAAGTAACTGGGGGAACGTTTGCGACCCAGACCTGGCACATTCCCGGGCAGAGCGAGTGTCTCACCTGCCACAACAATGCCGCGGCGAATATTCTCAGCCTCACGACGCAGCAGATCAATCGAACCGGGCAACTCGGCCAGAGCAGCGGCAACATGCTGACGCTCCTGTCTCAATCCGGCTATCTGTCGAATTTCACCGATGATCCCAATACTTTGCCGCGCTACTATCTGCCCACGGAAACGCAGGTAAGCCTGGAGGAGCGCGTTCGGTCTTACCTTACCGTGAACTGCACCTACTGCCATCGCGATGGCGGCGGCGCGAACCAAACGTGGGGAACGCTGGGGCACCAGACCATCGACCAAATGGGGGTCCTTTATGGATTGCCGATCAGCGAATCGTTCCATCTGCCGGAAGATCGCTATATCATCCCCGGCAACACGACGAATTCCCTGATCTTCAATCGTATTCAGGCACGCGGAGCCATCGGAGACGGCACTTTCCATGGTTATACGCAGATGCCGCCACTGGCTACGAATGTGGTCGACCAGCAGGACGTGCAGTTGCTCTCCGACTGGATCAACACCTTCGCCAACGTCGCACCAACCATCAACGGTTCCAGCCTCTCGCAGACCACCATCTCTGAGGATTCCACCATCGGAATGGCACTCGGTTCCGTCACCGCGACGGACCCGGATTCGCGCAACAACGTGAGCGACAACAGCAACCTGCGCTACTCGATCACCAGCGGCAATCCCAACAATATCTTCTCCATCGACCCGATCACTGGACAAGTAACCGTGAATGGCATTCTGAATTACGCGAGTAATCCGCAATTCACCCTGCAAGTCACGGCCTCGGACAATTTCACCGCCAACCCAAAATCGGCGACGCAAACCGTGACGATCAACCTCACGCAAGGGACGGCCAACGTGGATGCCAACCACAACGGCATCCCGGACGTATGGGAGAACACCTTCCATTTGAGCACGGGAAATCCCGCGCTCGATACCGATCATGACGGGCTAAAGGATTTCTTCGAATATTTGAGCGGCGGCAATCCCACCACACCCGAACAAAACACGGCGGCGACGGTGCACCTCATCGCGAAGGTGAATGGGCCTCCGGCAGGCTGCCAGTATCAGTGGCGCTGCCTAAACGGGCTCGTCCTCGGCCAGCACTACTACGCGCAAACTTCCGCCACTCTCGGAAGCTGGCACACGCTAGCCACGGGTGAATATAACATCGTCTCGGTCGTGCCGGATGGCGCCGGTTACTCGAAGATCACCGTCTTCGTGCCGCTGAGCGGATCGGCCCAGTTCTTCCGCCTGTCGCAAGGGCCGTAGGCAGCGGCGACCGGAAGAAAATAGCGAACTGCCCGATTGAGCGTGCTCCGCTTCCACTTGATGCGGACTGCCATCGCGCAGAGAGCTTGATCGAATCGGTCAGTCACCCTCCATGAAAGACGAGTACCAACTCTGCTCACCCTATCATTGGCAGGAATGCAGAGCGCGGCTCGAAGCCTCCGTAGATCGCGCTGGATTCCTCGCAGTTTTTCGCGGACCCAATGGCGGTCACCGTGAACGCAGGCGCGTGAGGAACACGAACGGGGGACGCTCTCGGGACTGACCGCATTTTGCCCGATCGCCAAAATCCGACTCGAATTTGGAATGCATTTCTAAAAAAACCCACTTGCGCTGAGTTATAAGTATGCTGACATGCGCATATGGCCACATTCCCCGCCCATCCCCTTCAAGTAAGCGCGTTTTGCGCTGCTCTCACCCTGCTTTCCGCCGGCGCCTTTGCTTCGCCGAGCGGTTTGAACAACATCCCCACGGCGGATACCGCGCCGCAAAGGACCTTCGTTCTCCAAACCTACAGCACCGTTTTCGGACAGCCGGATCCGGACTTCAACATCGGCTTCAAAACCGGCCTCGATTTGAAAGTGGCGAAGATCGAAATGGGCTTTGACAGTCATCTCGTCCCCAACCGGGGCGGACCGGTCACGGTGCAGGGAAAGATCGCCGTGCCGCTCGGCGAACACCTCCCGACCGTGGCGATCGGCGCGGCCAATGTCGCGTTTAGCGATCACGACCGCACGCGCGCAGGCGATGTCTTCAGCTACGCCGTGGCCACTGAGGATTTGGGCTGGTTTCGCGTGCACGGAGGCTGCGCCTATGTCGATAGCGATGCATTGCCCTTCGCCGGTATCGATAAGACCTTTCAATATCACAAGAGTGTGCCGGCCGCTCACGACGGCAAATCCGTTGTGGACGGAAAATCCGTGCGCGATGGCAAATCCGGCAAAGAGATGCTGGAGACAAAGTCCATCGACCTTTTCACTCTGCGCGGGGATGTGATCGAACAGCGGGACCACAGCTGGCTCTACTCCGCGGGTGTGCTGGTGCCGATCTGCAAATACTTTGTTTTCGAAACCTGGGCCAATTTCCCCGACAACGGCGACAGCCCCTCGTGGACGATCAAAGGCAACTTCGTTTTCACCTTCTAGCCGTATCTAACCACGAGCGCTGTTCTTCCCGTCGTGAATTCCTGCAAAGACTCACATTCGGTGCGGCCTAGACAGCATGGCCAACGGCCACTAGATTACGAGTTATCGGCAGGCTTACAAGCGTTTTCCCGTACGGGGTGAAAAAGGCGTAGCTTCCCAAAGGTTCGACAAGCGGTATACGGTTTCAATGGTCGAAAGAAACCAGGTGAAGCGGATGGCGAAGGTCTTCAACTTTCGCTTTCCGCGTATCGTGCTTGCCGGCACAGTCTTTCTCCCGGAAGATTCGCGCAATCCGATGTCAGCCACCGTAAATATGGACAGTGGGTCCCTGACCCTCATGATCCTATTTTTCGCCTTTCTCGCGATCAGTTCCATCACGTGGCATTTCTCGCGGTCCCGATCGATCTTAGAGCAATGGGCCGCGAAAAATGGATTTAAGATTCTACACCGTGAATATCGGACGATTTTCCGCGGCCCTTTCTCAGCCTTCACGACTCGAGGTCAGACAGTTTACTATGTAACGATTCGCGATCAACAGGGAGTCGAGCGCTCCGGATGGGTCCGATGTGGTGGAATTCTCTTCGGATTATTGGTAGATAAGGCAGACGTGCAATGGGACGATCGGCCATGATGCTCCCCATGCGTCCGGATTAATTTAACTCTCTTCTTTTAGATACGCATCATGGACTCGACTCCCTTCGCCTCATTTACCGCCGGGATCTGCGCATTCATCTTCGGCATACTCTCCAAATATCGCGTGCTCTGGTTCCTCCACGCTGACACAATTCTTAGAAGCGTCCGTCAAGTTCCAACTGGCGAGTTCGCAGCGTTCGGATCTCGGATGCTCTACATCGCGGGAGCCGTTTTTATAGTCTTCTCGATCATTCCGAGGAAACCTATTGATGAGATCTCAAAAAGCTAAGCAAATCGTCTGCACAAATTCGTGAACAGCTCGCGTCAACGGGCTTACAAGTGTTTCGCTTGTAGGGTGAAAGGACGCTAACGCGCATCATCTCACATAAATTCATTGCTGGCGAAAAACGTCGCTCGCGATGGGCTGTTGCCTCTCCCTCGGCTTCGCATACAATTTCGGAGGGCTTTCCGATTGAACTCCGGGTTTCTTTCCGGCACGTTCACATCACGTCGTATCAGAAAATCTAATGAAGGCACTCAACGAACATAACCACGCCTTTCCTCAGGAGGAATGGCCGTTTACGGAACCGACCAATACGGCAACCTTCAGCACAGTGCAAGTT
>FTBG01000442.1_pt1 | contig 32062 bp, 33 predicted proteins | sample 1639311 | NCBI WGS metagenome assembly FTBG01 (sample SAMEA3914864, study PRJEB12502) | metagenome | biome: forest; material: soil | place: USA | collected 2012-03-12 | depth 0.3 m | reverse complement strand
GTAGGTGTGGTCATCACTTGGGGTCATTTACCATCACCATCACCGAGTGGGCCGGAAGGTCGAAGGAAAAGGATTTCGTCATCCCCTGCTTGTTTTCACGGACCACCTTTACCGCTTCTTCATCGATATTGTGCAGTGCGGGACTGCTGCCGCCCAGGGTGTAGAGGATGTAGGATGGCTCTGGCTCGTAGGGCAGTTGGAGCGTCACGGGAGTTGATCCATCCAGGCGGCGCGAAATCACCATGAAGCTGTGCCGTTTGCCGTCCTGAAAGGGATAGCAGTCTACCAGCGGCAGATCGGGCATCGCGGGGAAGCTCTTCACTTTTTTGTCGGCGCTATTGGTTTGGGAGACAACGTCGGCCTCTGTCGCCGGCAGGTCCATGGTGACCATTTGCAGGGGCTTCGCTGTGATGAGGTCGCCGGTGAGCAGGGTGTTGCGCATCCCCAGCGCCTTCCAGGCAATATGCTCGCCCCACTGGCGATTGTGCGAGGCCCAGTAGTGGCCGTTTTTGAAGGTAAAGAACTCCTGGTCGCCATAGCCATCGCGGAGGTTGGACATGAAGATATCGAGCGAGTTGATCGCCTGGGCCAGCGACTTGCCTTCCGCCTGCTCCTTCAGGTTGAACTTGCCCGGCCCTGGCAGAGTGTAGCCGGGACCAGCCTCGTAAACCAGGGCCTGGACTTTCCCGGCCTGGCCCTGGCTGGCGGCAATGGCATCGGCCGTGGCCTTGAATTCGCGGGCGCGCTGCACCAGCATGCGCCGGGAAAAAGCGAGAATGTTCATCCAGCTCTCCTCCTCATTGTCCGCTTTCATCAGCCCCACGGAATCCCAGCCGCCGGTATAGTACGCAATATCGATGGCCTGTGCGCTCGGCGCATTGCGCAATGCGTTGGCCCCGTAGGAATGCTCGTCGTTCTTGGTTTGGGCGACCCACCCGTTGAGCACAAATTGAAACTTCTCCGGCCGATACCACGGGCTGGCCTTCATTTGCTGGAAGAGGAACTCCGCATAGGCCCCATACCGCTCTCCCGCGAAGGGAAAGCCTTGCGGGATGAAGCCGGGGTTCCAGGTCTCGTTGCCGATCTCAATCTTGATCCGCCCAAAAACCTCGGTCCACGGCTTCTCCTGCCCCCACGCCGCGCGCTTTTTCCCGTACGGAGAGTTGGCCGGCCCGGCCAGATACTCGATGAAGTTCTTATATTCCTCCCCGCTAAACATCGTGGAGGCAATGATCCACGGATCCGCGCCGACCTGCTGGCAAAGCGCCAGCATCCGGTGAAGCCCCAGTGGCCCCATGGTCGCGGCCCCACGAGTCTCCTCGAAGGACATATTGGAGATGGCCGGATCGCCGAGCGCGTCGTCGAGCGTCTTTCCGGAACCGCGGTTTTCCTGCAGCACCCAGAGCCGCAGGGAACTGGGGTGAAAGCGCTGGAGGGCTTCGACGACCTCCGGGTAAAACCCATAGGCGGGCGGGCCGTCCTTTTCGACGATGGTCACATTGTCGATGAAGAGCGTTCCCGGCTCGGAGAAGCCGATGTCAAAACGCTCCGCTTGCTTTCCGGGCGGGGCGCCTTTGACCTCGAGGGAATATTCCTTCCATTCCGGCGTCACCTGGAATTCCGCCTCCCCCAGGCTGGCCACTTGCACCTTCACCCGGCCGGAGGGCATGTTTTGCTGCTTGAGCCACAGACGCACCACGTAGGTCTTCCCCTCGTGAAACCGCGGCCAGTCGCTTTGCTGACTGGAAAGCAACCAATATCCCACGCTCACTCTTTCCCCCGAGGCAGGGGCGGGAACGGTGAGCGCAAGCGACGCGCTGCCTCCGCCCGGAGGAACGTCCGGCGATAACGCAAGGCGGACCCCCTCCTCGTAAAGTTTCCTTTCCTTGCCCTGATCCAGGGAATAGCCGCCCAGTAGCCACCATGGATTTGCTCCCCACGTCCGCGTGATCCCCGCCGGAAAATCCATCCGCACCGTGGTGAGGACATACTCGTCGTCGGCCTGAACAACCGGTCCCGGTTCGCTAAAAGTAATGCGGTTGGGTCCACCCGGGGAGGCCTCGTAGCGGGCGATCTTCCCGCTCCGCAGGAGCGTCGCCTTGCCGTCTGCCATTCGGTATACGGTCGCCGTCCCGCCCTCGAAAAAGCCATCGCGGAACACGTCGAAAAAACCGATTTTCATCCCCTTGCCGCCCTTTCCTTCATCTTCCAGCGTGGTCGCCGAGCCTCCCGTGGCCGTCCCCTTGGTCCGGGCCGTGACGGCATTGGGATTCGGCGCCAGCCACCACTGGTTGTGCCACGGTTCAGTATTCCAATGCGACATGGAGGGAGGATCCACATTCACCCCAAACCGCGGGGGATTCTTGACCACCACGGTGGGCGAGATCTCAAAAACCGCCCTATCCCCCTTCACCGGCGGCAAAGCCGGACAGGAAACCCGGGAAAGCAGCACCAATAGGGCCGCCACCGCGAGGATTGGACGGTGGGAGAACATGATCTAGCCCTTCGGCCCCTCAAGCGCCGGACTCGGCGTCACTCCCTCCGTGGCCTGCCGCACCCGCTTTTCCATCTCCGTCCGGGCCGCCTCCAGCAGGTCCGACGCCTCGAAGTTCTTCCGCGCCTCTTTCTCCAGTTCCTGGAAAGCTTCCCGCCGATCCTCCGGCGTCAGCCTGTTCCAAAGCCCATCCTCGTCGGTCAGGATCTTTATGTCGCTCATTCCGATACTAAGTATCTTTGGTGGAGGAAGTTGTATGGAAATATGCCCCGTGCGCGAATCGATATTTATATGGAGAAAATTACCAAAATCATACCCCGCCTGCGCCGTAAAAGTCGCCTCGATGTCAAAAGTCTTCGTGCTATGCAGCCACGAATGGCTCCACGCATGCCGCAGCACCGCCTGCTTCTGCACCGTCACCACCTCAAACTTCGGCACATTCGCTGCGATCACCACCCGCGAGTCGATCTGGATCTCCGGGGTGAAGTTGAGCACCTTTTCCCACTTCGCCTTCAGCTCCCGCGCTTGTTGAAACGCCTTCCACCAATCCGATCCCAACCCCCGCCAAAAGACTAGCGCCGCCGCCACGATCACTGCCAGCAGCACGAGGAGCACCCACCCGAGGCAGCCTCGCTTCTTCGGCTCTAGTGGATATGGGTCGGGCATTCCGGCAGCGCACGGAGAAACGCCTTCCCGTACGGTTTGGTGAGGATGCGGCTGTCGAGGATCACGATCATCCCGCTGTCCGATTTCGTGCGAATCAAGCGCCCCACGCCCTGCCGCAGCTTGAGGATGGCCTCCGGCAGCGAGTATTGCTCAAAGGGCCGCCCGCCCTCGGCCTCGATCGCCTCGTTGCGGGCCTCCGTCAGCGGATGGTCCGGCGTGGCAAAGGGCAGGCGCGTGATGATCACGTTCGACAGGGCCTCACCCGGCACATCCACCCCGCTCCAAAAGCTATCCACTCCGAAGAGAATCGTGTGCGGATTCTCGCGAAACTCCTGCACCATGCGATGCGCCGGCATGCCATTGCCCTGCATCAGAAGCTGCCAGCCCCGCTCGGTAAAATGACTCTCCAGCGCCGCCGCCGCCGTGCGCATCGTCACGTAGCTCGTGAAGAGCACAAACGCCCGCGCCTTGCTCTGGTCCGCAAAGTGCGCGATCCATTTCTCCAGCGCCGCGTCGTAGCCCGCGTCGCGGGGCTCGGGCATCTTCTTCACCAGATGCAGCGCCATCTGCTTCTTGTAGTCAAAGGGGCTGCCGATCTGCACCGCCTTGGCCTCCGTCGCGCCCACCCGATTGCGGAAATACGAGAGGTCCGTGCCACCCACCGAAAGCGTCGCACTCGTCAGCACCGTGCAGGTATTTTCCCGGAAGAGCATCCTCCGCAACGTGTCAGCCAAATCAATCGGCGCGGCCCGCAGGTTGCAGAGCGTCTCGCGCCGCCCATGCTGTTCCACCCAGTAGACATGGTCCCGCGCGTGTTCCATCTGGAGAAAATCCTCAATGCCAAAGCGCGCATCGATCAGCCGCCGCGCCGCGTCGTTCAGCTCATTCTTCCGCGTCTCGTCCTCTTCCTTGCTCGCCTGAATCTTCAGCAGCTCCGTCAGGCGCACCAGCCCCTGCGTCACATCCCCCGCGTCCGCCAGCCCGGCCTCGCGCACCCGGAACTCCCGCCCGCGCTTGAACTGGCAATTCGACGCCACTTCCTCAAAAAACGCATCCGACTTGGGCAGCAACTCTGCCACTGCCGTGCAGGCCGCGCCGTTTTTCACCACCTGAAAGATCCCCTTGCGCGTGCGGGGATTGTAAAGCCGCTGCAACCCGCGCCGCAGCCCGAGCTGCGATATCTCCATGCCGATGTGCTTGGAAGCGACATCCTCCAGCGTGTGCGCCTCATCGAAGATCACGAAATCGTTGGCAAAGATCAGCCCGCTCCCCCGGTCCTCCTGCTCATCCACGCTGCCGAGCAGATTGAAAAAAAGTGCGTGATTGATGATGATCACATCCGCCGCCTGCATGCGCCGCCGCATCGCCTGGTAGAAACAGCGCGGGTTCTTCGCGCACAGCTTCGTCGTGCACACATGGTCTTCGCTCCGCACTTCCTCCCACACGCTGGGATCGGGCTGCTCCACGAAATCGCTCAGTGTGCCATCCCGCGTCGTATGACTCCATTCCCGGATCCGCTCCAACTCCCGTCCCTGCTCGGTCGTGAAAAGATCACCGGTCTGGGCCGTCGCGCGATCCAGACGGGTGCCACAGAGAAAATTATGCCGCCCCTTCATCAGGACCGCGTCAAACTCGATGGGCAGAAGCTTCTGCACCAGCGGAATGTCCTTGTAGATCAGTTGCTCCTGCAGCGCGATGGTGTGCGTCGAGATCACCGCCTTTTTCTTGTTTCGCACGGCGTGGATCACCGCCGGAATCAGGTAGGCCAGCGACTTTCCGACCCCCGTGCCTGCCTCCACCGCCAGGTGGCTGCCATGTTCGATCGTCAGCGCCACTTCCCGCGCCATTTGCTGCTGCTCCGGGCGAAATTCGTAGTTGGAAGCCCCCGCCAGCATGCCGTCCGGGGAAAAGATTCCCGCGATCTCCCGGGCAAAGACACTCTCTCCCGGATGCCCCGTTTCCTCGTGCAGGGAGATCATGGCGAGAGACGAGGCTGGTTGACGGAGTTCTTAAGGGACATTACTGATAGGAGTTCGCGATTGATGAAAATAACCGACTATTCTCTGCTGCAAAGGTTTCTGCGGCCCATCCGTCATTGTTTTTTTGGCGGCGGGGCTCAATCTCTGCGAAGTTTCTAAAACATGCAAAGCGATTGGGACATCAAGTCGAGAGGCCACGTCTGCACCCGTACCGGGGTGGAGTTCGCGGAGGGCGATTTCTTTTACACCCTGCTCTACCGTGACGGGGAGGGTTTTCGCCGTGAGGATCTCAGCGAGCAGGCCTGGGCCGACCGCAACGACAACATCGAGCCCTTCTCCTTCTGGCGCTCCAAGTACGAGCCTCCGGCCCCCGCGCCACCGGAGCCCATGAAGAAGGACGACGCCGAGGGCCTCCTGCGCCGCCTCATCGAGGAGCGCAATCCCGCTCACGCCAATGTCAGCTACATCCTCACCCTCATGCTCGAGCGCAAGCGTGTCCTGCGTCCCATGGATTCCCAGGATGATGACTTCCTCGTCTACGAGCACATTCCCACCGGCGAGACCTTCGTCATCCCCAATCCCCGCCTGTCGTTTGATCGCATCCCCGAGGTGCAGCGCGAGGTGAGCGACCTGCTCGCGGGCTCGATGGCCTAGGGGAGAGAGATGCCGGCGGATTTTCCATTGTTCCTCGCGCCCATGGCGGGCGTGACCAACACCGTCTTCCGCCGCCTCTGCAAGGAAAAGGGGGCCGATGTCCTCACCACCGAGTTCGTCTCGGCCGAGGGCATCCTGCATAAGAACAACCGCACTCAGTATTACCTCGAGTTTCAGGAGGAGGAGCGTCCCCTCGGCGTGCAACTCTTCGGGGCCGAGCCCGAGCGCCTCGCCGAAGCTGCTCGCGCCGTCATCGATTGGGTCCACCCCGATTTTCTCGACCTCAATTTCGGCTGCCCGGTCAATAAGGTCGTCTGCAAAAACGGCGGCTCCGCACTGCTCCGGGATTGTCCATTACTCGCCCGCGTGGCCGAGACCGTTGTCCAGGCCGCAGGTTCCACCCCCGTCACTGCCAAGATCCGCATCGGCTGGGATAGCAATACCATCAACGCCGAAACCACCGCCAAAATCCTCGAGCAAAGCGGCATCCAGCGCATTGCCGTGCATGGCCGCACCAAGGAGCAAGGCTACACTGGAACGGCGGATTGGAACGTCATCGCCCAGGTCGTCGCTGCGGTAAAGGTTCCCGTCATCGGCAACGGCGATATCGAGACCCCGCAGGATGTGATCCGCCGTCGCGCCGAAACCGGCGTGGCTGGCGTCATGATCGGGCGCGCCGCCATGTCCTCACCGTGGATCTTTTCCGAGATCAAGACCGCCCTGGAGACCGGCCTGGTGCCCCCTCCACCAACACTCGAAGAGCGCTGGGCTTTGATCTGCCGCCATTGCGCCGAGGAAATCGTCTGGCGCCGCGACGAGCGTCTCGCCATGAAGGCCATGCGCGCCCGCCTCATGGCCTACACCCGAGGCATGCCAAGCGCCCCGCGTCTGCGCGAGCAAATGGCCCATGTGGAAAGCCTGACCGGACTCGAGGAAATCGCCGCCCGCCATCTGGCTGGCCCCGCCCGCGAGGAACACCCCGCGCCGCCTAAGGCAGCTTGATCGCATCCGTCGCCGAATCCACCGACGACACAGACGACTTCGGGACCAATTGGTCCAGATTCATACGCTGACCGGCAGTATCAGCCGATGGATGCTTGGTCGGCTTGACCTCGATCGCCATCTGCTGGCCATCGCGCAGCACGGTGATCGGCACTGCGTCACCCGCTGTCAGGAAATAGGAGGCATCGATCACGTCCTCCGCCTTTTCGATCTTGAAGGTGCCCACCTGGAGCAGCTGATCGCCATCCTTGAGTCCTGATTGAGCGGCTGGTGTTTCGGGTTGGAGTTCCACGATTTTCACCGCGGTACCGGTGTCCCCCGCCGCCTGCTCTTCAACAGTCACGCCGATCCAGCCCTGCTGCACCGAGCCAAAGCGCGCGTAATCCATGCGGACCTTTTCCGCCGCCTCGATCGGCAGCGAGTAGCAGGCGCCTCCGCCATTGATGTCGGAAACGATGATGCTCACCACCTCGCCCTTGAGGTTCAGCACGGGCGCGCCGCCAAAGCCGGGTTCCACCGGGAGATTGGCGCGAATGTGGGTTGTGACGAAATAGTCCGCCATGTCCTTGCGATCAAAGCCCGCAATGATTCCAAAGCTCGGCGTTGCATCGAGGTTCAGGGGATAGCCGATCGTCACCACCGGCGACATGGAGCTCAGCTTCTTGGATTCGCCGATCGGGATAAAGGGCGAGTTGGCGTCGACCTTGATCAGGGCGACTCCGCTGCGCGGATCTGCCACCAGAAGTTTGGCCGGTAGTTTGCGATCCCCCTGGATCACGTAAATCTCCTCCGCGTTGCCAACTACCGCAGTTAGGGTAAAAATCGTCCCGGCCGGATCGGCAAAGAACCCCGTGCCGTTCAGCTTCCCGTGCTTGTCGTAGGCTTCCACCCGCACGGTGGCGTCCCTGCGCTCCTCGAAGATGCGTTTGATCGTCGCGGAAATTCTTTCGCCGAGATCGTCGTCCGCTTGCGCCGGGAGAGCGCAGGCGAAAAGAGGGAGAAGACAGGAAAGCCTCGCTAACGAACTAAAAACTGAGCGGTTGCTCATTACTCACCGGCCTTGGCTGAAGCACGAAGTGGGGGGGAAGTTGAGTTGCCACCGGAATAGCTTCACTGATGGTTACTGGCTTCGAAGTGAGTGAAAAGGAAGGCTGTTGAGAAGAGGGCGTCGGACCTCCGCTGGCAATCTTGTTGCCGGGCCGCTCGACAATCATGGCCGAGGCAATCACCGCGCAGGCAATGATGGCGGCATAGGCCATCTGCGGCACCCGGAAGGTCGGGGCCACCGACATAAGGCGCTCCCAGAGGGTCTGCCACATCGGCTGCTTGAGCAACTCAGCCCGCTGGCGGCGCCGGAATTCATGGAGAAAATCGTCAAAATACCCCGGAGGCGGTTGTTCGTAACGCTTCAACCGCAGCAACTTGGAGATGTCTGACTCTTCACCCATAAACGTATTATTGTTTGATAAACTCTTCTAAAAAATTTTGCAACTGGCGGTGTGCGTAAAATAGTCGGGATCTCACGGTGCCTTCGGAAATTCCCAATATTTTGGCAATCTCTGCGTGAGGCATTCCTTGAATATCGAACATTGTTACCACTGCCCTATGTTCATGAGACAGCTTCTGCATGGCCTCGTTCAATCTTTGTTGCAGTTCCGAGAGATTGGCGTCCCGCCTCGGGTCGCTCCCCATCGTGGCCTCGATGAAGTCGGGGTCGTTCTGGATGCCGCCGTCCACATCGTCCAGGCTCATCGCGAATCGGCGGCCCCTCTTCTTGAGGAAATTGATCGTCATGTTCACCGCGATCGAGTGCATCCAGGTGTAAAAACTGGATTTGCCCTGGAATCCCTTGATCGACCGGTACGCCTTGGAAAAGATGTCCTGCAACAGGTCATTCGTGTCCTCGTGGTTCGAGGTCATGTTGTACACGAGGCCGTACAACCGGGGGCTGTAGCGGACCACCAAGTCGTCAAAGGCACTGGGATCGCCGGCTTGAGTGCGGGCAATTAACTCCTGATCTGGTGTTTCCGGTGCTTCGTCCATGCGAACGGGTCTCAAGTCTTAACAGACTTTCCCTCGATTGCGCATTCGGAATTTAGGCTATTTCTGGAAGGGTCTCGTGGAGCAGCCTCGCGAGCGTTCCCGCCGCGGCTTTCCCGGTGTCGGTCACTTCCTCGTGATTCAGGAATCCGCCCGTCAGCCCGGCCCCCCAATTGGTCAGGCACGAAAACGCGGCCACTTCCATCCCGAGCGCCCGGGCCTGGACGGCTTCCGGCACGGTGGACATGCCCACGGCATCGGCTCCCCAGCGTTGGAGCATGCGGATTTCGGCCGGGGTCTCATACTGTGGCCCCTGCATCGCCACGTAAACCCCCTCGTGAAGAGGGATGTTCAGGGTCGAGGCCTTCGCCGTGAAAATATGGCGCAGGCGCTTGGAGTAGACCTCGCTCATATCGAAGAAATTGGGTCCTCCGTGCATGGGGGTGGCACCTGTAAAATTGATATGGTCGGAGAGCATCATCCATTCGCCTGGCGGGAAATGAGGATTCACCGTGCCGGCCGCATTGGTCAGCACAAGCGTCTCAATGCCAAGGTGATGCATGAGGCGCACGGAACGCGTCACCTCCTGCGGACTCCAGCCCTCGTAGAGGTGAACCCGCCCCTGCGCGATCAGGATGGGACTACCCGCCATCTTTGCCACTACGAATCGCCCCGCATGGCCTGGAACCTTGGAGGCTGGCAGATCAGGGATGTCCCCATAGGGCACAACAAGCTCATGCTCAAGAGATTCTGCAAATGGTCCCAAGCCTGAGCCCAGAACAATGGCCAGCTTGGCGCCCGAATTCCGGAGGGAGTCGGGAACAACGAAGTTTTCTTTAGGAAGTTCCACCTTGGCCACGAGGTCTACAGGATTTCAGTTGGTGATACAACTTCTCTAGATGAGGCATTTTTAACCCGATGGCCTGGGCTCTCCTCAACGGCTCTCCCCAAATTGGTTCGATCTCCAGTTCACGCCCCTCCAGCCAATCCACCAGGGTCGAAGGCTGGTAGGCGCCCATGGAATAGGTCCGCTCGAGGTGAAAATCCGCGTACTCCTTCTCGATGAGATGCCCCAGCGCATTGGCTGCCACGATCAACTCGTCCATCAGTGCCCGGCATTCCGCCAAGAGTTCGGGCTGGGCCAGAATATGGTCCACCGTTACCCCTCCCTCCGCCACGGCGAGGCCGTTGAAGGGGACATTCCAGCCCAGCTTGCGCCACCGCTCCTCCGCCAGATTCTCGGCGACCTTCGCGTTGACGCCCGCTTCCTGAAAGGCCTGCACCACCTCAAGCGTGCGGGGCAGGGGAGCTCTTTGGTACTCCCCGATCGAGATCAACCCATGGCCGATGTGATTGACGCTCGCCGGCGTTCGGCGGGTGAGGCACACAAAGCAGAGCGCCCCGAGCACACGTTCCGCTCCGAAGTGGCCTGCCAGCAGTTCATCGCTCCCGAGCCCGTTTTGCAGGGTGAGGAGCATGGTTCTTTCGCCCAGCAGCGGCGTGATCAATTCCTCCAGTGCGCCATTGGCGGTGGCCTTGATCGAGATGACTACCAGGTCGACCTGGCCGATTTCACCGGAGGTGCGGGCGATCCTTGGCGAGGGCAGGTGAACGTCGCCCGCCTCGCTGTGAATGCGTATGCCGTCCTTCTTCGCCTCTTCAAAGCCGCTGCGCAGCAGAAAGGTCACATCGTGGCCCGCCGCGGCGAGCTTTCCTCCATAGAAAAGCCCGACCGAGCCGGATCCCACGATGGCGATCTTCTTCCCCTTCACGCCCGGATATTAGAGCTCCAGAGTCTTGCCCAGCACGCCGTGCTTGCCGAGTGGTCCCGAGATCAAGCGCGCCCCTTTGCCGTAGGTGAAGTAAGCCCAGATCCATTGCAGGAACACCGCGCTCCGGTTGCGGAAACCGATCAGGAAGAGCAGGTGAACGAACACCCACGCAAACCACGCCAGCAACCCGCTGAACTTGAAGGGCCCAATATCCGCCACCGCCGCGTTGCGACCGATCGTGGCCATGCTGCCCTTGTCAAAGTAGTTCCAGTTCTTCGGCTTTTCACCCTTGATCATGCGCTCGATGTTCTTGGCCGCATGGGCTCCCGCCTGCATGGCCGCCGGGCTCACGCCTGGAACCGGCTTCCCATCGTCAAACGTCGCCGTCATCATGTCCCCAATCGCCTGGATCTCGGGATGCCCCGGAATGGTCAGGTCCTGGTTCACCTTGGCCCGCCCCTGGCGATCCACCTCGCCTCCCAGCATGGCGGCTAATTTCGAGGCCTTGTTTCCCGCCGCCCACACCACGGTGCGTGTGGGGATCGCCTCTTCGTTGATATCGACTTCTCCCTCGGCCAGCCGCGTCACCGCGCTGTTGAGGCGCACTTCCACTTTCAGCTTTTCCAGTTGGCGCTGAGCGCTTTCCGAAAGCTCCGGCGCAAAGGAGGGCAGCACCCGTGGCCCGGCCTCCACCAGAATGACCCGCGCAATGGTCGGATCAATCCGCCGGAAGTCCTTCCGCAGGGTGAAACGGGCCAGTTCCGAGATCGCCCCCGCCATTTCCACCCCGGTGGGACCGGCGCCGACCACGACGAAGGTCGTCGCTTCGCGGCGCTCTTCGTCGGTTTCGGCTTTTTCGGCCACCTCAAAGGCGACGAGCACCCGGCGACGGATCTCCACGGCATCCTCCAGGCTTTTCAGCCCCGGGGCGTACTTTTCCCACCCGTCGTTGCCGAAGTAGTGGTGCCGCGCTCCCGCCGCCACGATCAGGTAGTCGTATTGGAAGGTGATGTCGTCCGTGACGACCTCTTTCGTGTCGGGTTTGATCTCCTTCACCTCGTCCAGCACGACGGTGACGTTTTCCTGATCGCGCAGGATGGCACGGATGGGCTGGGCGATATCCGCCGGGGACAGCCCAGCCGTGGCAACCTGATAAAGCAGGGGCTGGAAGAGGTGATGGTTGCTCCGGTCGATGAGGATGACCTTTACCGGCGCGTCTTTCAGGGCTTTTACGGCGCTCAACCCGCCGAATCCGCCGCCGATAATCACGACTACCGGCAGGCTTGCATTTTCTTTTGACGATGTATTCATTTGATCTATTGCCCTAGGCAGACAAAGTCTGTGAAGGGTACCTACAGTCTTATCCCAAACCTGACCGGTGCGTAACTTTTAATTTTTCATGGCAACCACATTTGAACAGCCCGACACGCTCGCCCGAGGACTGCAAAATCTCCAGCACGCCCAGGAGGCGGGGGAGCTTCTCGGTGAGCAGTTGACGTTGAACATGGGCCCCTCGCACCCCTCCACGCACGGGGTGCTTCGCATCATTCTCGATCTGGACGGCGAGCTCATCACCCGGGGCGATCCGGATATCGGCTACCTCCACCGCGGCGACGAAAAGATTGCCGAAAACATGCAGTACAACCAGTTCGTGCCCTATACGGACCGGCTGGATTACCTCGCCCCCGTGGCCAACAACATCGCCTATGCTCTTGCCGTCGAGAAGCTCATGGGCTGGGAATTGCCCGCCCGTGGCAAGGCCATCCGCGTGATCTGTTGCGAGCTGGCCCGTATCTCGGCCCACATGCTGGGCATCGGCGCCATGGCCATGGATATCGGCGCCATCACCGTTTTCCTCTATACCTTCACCGAGCGCGAAAAGATCTATAACCTGGTCGAGCAGCTCACCGGAGCGCGCTTCACCACCAGCTACACCCGCGTGGGCGGGCAAACGCATGACCTGCCGGAGAAATTCCCCGGCATGCTTCGCGAGTTCATCAAGACGATCAAGCCGGCCCTCGCCGACATCGACGGTCTCATCACCCGTAACCGCATTTTCGTCGACCGCTGCACCGATGTGGGCGTGATCACCAAGGAAGACGCCATCGCGTACGGTCTCTCCGGCCCGAACCTCCGTGGTTGCGGCATCGAGCACGATCTGCGCCGCAAGCATCCCTACCTCGACTACGAGAAGTACGATTTCGAGATCCCCATCGGCTCCGCCGGCGACGCCTACGATCGCTACCTCGTCCGCATGGAAGAATGCCGCCAGAGCGTGCGCATCCTCGAGCAGGCCATCGACAAGATGCCTTCCGGGCCCATCAACTACATCGACCCCAAGCACACCCTGCCAGCGAAGGTCGGCGTGCTCACCAAGATGGAGGAGCTCATCCACCACTTCATGCTCGTCACCGAAGGTGTCGGAGCGCCCGCCGGCGAAGTCTACTTCGGCGCGGAAAACCCCAAGGGCGAGCTCGGCTTCTACATCCACAGCAAGGGCGGCGGCGTTCCCTACCGCCTCAAGATCCGCGCCCCAAGCTTCGTCAATCTCAGCATTCTTCCGATCATCCTCCCCGGCCACATGGTCAGTGACGTCGTCACCATCCTCGGCTCGGTCGATTTCGTGATGGGCGAGTGCGATCGGTAGGCGCCGCCCGGCTCGACTAAACAGGTAAAGATATTCTCTTACTTCGTTTTCGTGCGCGCTGGGATTGCTAAACAGCTGCTGTTTGGAACTGGGATTTTCCTGGTTCTGCTCGTTTTGGGGGGATGGTTTTTTATTGGTCCGCTCTTTGGAACGATTCCGAGCAAAACCTTTCTTTCGGAAGCTGATCGGATTTCGGCTTCGGAGAAGTATAAGTTCGTTGAAGCGAAGTCGTATCGTCCTTCGAGTGAACTCAGAAACTCGAAACTGCCTTGGCGATACCAGCCGATTCTAGAGTTTGAGAAAATGAAGGAGAGGTATGTGACCTCGGACTATGCCATGGAGCTGATTTATGCGGACGGAGCATCCGCCTATCATGTCTTCGTCCATGTCTGGAATGGCGATGTGTGGCTCCTCGACATCGTGGGAGATTCGGCAGCCCAAGGCGAAATTGCGGAGCGGCAGAAGCTTTTTAGGAAGCAGTTCCCGACACTCAATATTCGAGCCCGCGTCGCCAAGATCAGCGAGCCGGGGACAGAGGAAGACTAAGCCGATTCGTTTCCCACGAATTGGAGTCGAATGAAACTGGGGGCCTCCATCGTTTCGTCGAAATAGCAGTCGACCGCGTCCTTCACCATCGACCGCAACTCCTCAAGGGTATCACCTTGGGAGTGAATGACGTAGTCCAACGCAGTCGCATTATAGCCACCATCGATTGCGTCTTCTCGCACCTCGAAGATGATCTCGCTCATGGATTTAGAATGCTAGCCAACTGAGGTTGTTACAATTCGCAAAGCGGCAGCATTGCCTCAGAGTTTCTTCCATGTACCCTTAGGCCCATGCCGGAGGTGCTTCGTGTTCGCGGATACCGCTTTTTCTTTTTCAGCCGCGAAGGTACGGAGCCACATCACATCCATGTGGAGCAAGCCGAGCGTTATGCCAAGTTTTGGCTCACCCCAATTGCGCTGGCAGAATCAAGCGGTTTTCGCAGTTCTGAACTTCGCGAGTTGCACAATCTCATTGAGCTGCACCGGGAATCGTTTATCGTGGCTTGGGATGAGCACTTTGGCCAATAAGCCGGTCGCAGACGCCGTGGATGTTTCTTTCACGGACGATGAGTTGATCGTCACCCTAGCTGACGCCCGCCGGGTCTCTGCCCCGCTTGAATGGTTTCCGCGTTTGCTGCGGGCTACCCCTGCCCAACGTGCCAACTGGCGCCTTATTGGCCGTGGAGTCGGAATCCACTGGGACGATGTTGACGAAGACGTCTCGGTACGGAGCCTTTTGGCAATCTGACGGACTACGTCCGAAAAATAAAAAACACCGCCCCCATCAGGCACAGCCCCGCCCACACAAAATCCCAGCGGAAAGGCTGGCCCATGTAGATCATCGCGAACGGTACGAACACGGTCAACGTGATCACCTCCTGCAAGATCTTCAACTGCGAGAGGTTCATGCTCTCCGATCCAATGCGGTTGCCTGGAACCTGGAATAGGTACTCGAAGAAAGCGATGCCCCAACTGATCAGCGCCGCGATGATCCAGGGCTTCGACTTCAAGTTCTTCAGATGCCCATACCAGGCGAAGGTCATGAAGATGTTCGAGATCGTCAGCAGAACGATCGTCCAAACCATCGGCGGAATCCGCACGGAATGAAGCGAGTTTTAGCCCGGAGGCCAGGCCATGTGCCGCCCACCCAGCACATGGAGATGCAGGTGTGGCACGGTTTCGCCGCCGTCCGGTCCGTGGTTGATCGTGATGCGAAAGCCGGAGTCCTTGAGCCCTTCGAGCTTGGCCACCGAGGCAGCGGTCAGCAGAAGATGCCCGAGCAATTGCTCGTGACCGGCCATGGCCTCACCGATGCGGGGAATGACGCTCTTCGGCACCACGAGAAAATGAATGGGAGCCTGCGGAGCGATGTCGCGAAAGGCGAGGCACTGATCGTCCTCGTACAAAATGTCAGCGGGAATTTCCCGCGAAATGATGCGCTCAAATAGCGTCATGACAACTGCATGTGCAACTCTTCGCGCTCCTGCGCGGTGAGTTCCTCGCGCACAAAGCTTACGATCTCATCCAGCAGGCCGGTGCAATCCCGCCGCCAGACCTTGGCCGAGCGCAGGAGCTTCACGCCAGAGTGTGCATCGCAAATTTCCAGCCGCTGCGCTTTCGCGTCGATCGCCTCTCGCACGCGGGCGCGCAGGAGATCGAAGAAAACCAATTCGTAGCCATGCCCCGCATCGCGGGCCAGTTCGGAAAGGGAGATACGAGCCGGAGGCGGCGCGGCGTGAAAGTGGCCCGCGATATCCGAGTACCCAATGACTTGCAGCACAGACTGCACGGCCTTTTCCAGCCGGCTGATCGCGACCACGCTCTCGTCGAAATCTTTCTCCAGATAGTTCGTCACGCTCTCCATCACATGCGGAGCGAGCCACCATTTCTTGTAGCCGGCGCTTTCCGCGGCACGCGCAAGCGAACCGACCAGCCACGACTGTTCAAAGGGCATCACTTGCCCATCCGAGAATCGCACGAGGGGAAGGTTGTCGCGAAATGCAATCATGCCTTGAAAAGGTCCGGTTGGGCGGGTGTCCGCGCGTTGCGCTTCTCGTAGGTTTGGATTTCCTCGATGAAATCTCCGATCTCCTGAAATTGACGATAGACCGACGCGTAACGCACATACGCGATCGGGTCGATGAGGTGGAGCTTCTCCATCACTTTTGCGCCGATGGTGCGGGTGGGCAGCTCACGTTTTTGTTCGGACTCGAGATCCTGAATCACTTCCTCCACCGCACGCTCGATTTGTTCCAGCCCGACGGGCCGCTTTTCGCAGGCCTTCACCATGCTGTTCAAAAGCTTGTGGCGATCAAAGGGTTCGTGGCGTCCATCCCGCTTGATGGCGCGCAATTCCACCCGCTCGATTTCCTCGTAAGTCGTGTAGCGGGTCTCGCAATAAAGGCACTCGCGACGACGGCGGATGCTTGCACCATCTTTGGAAAGACGGGAATCAATGACTTTATCTTCTAGGGAACCGCACTTAGGGCAACGCATCTTGTGGTCTGCGGGAGACTTTTTGTGAATTCACCACAATATCTTGATATGTCAATCGCTTATCCCGCATTTCCGCAACGAAATGAGCAACGAGGAAAAACTCGTCTACCCCACGCGCCGTGAAAGAAGCCCAATCAGCAGTCGCGTGATGATCACATTGTCTGTCAGCGAGCCGCTGAGCAGGCGCTGATTGGCCTCGGCGCAGGCCGCGAAGCCCGCTTCCAATTCCGGCAGCGTATAGTGCGATGCATTGGCCGCCGCAATGCCGAGCGGATAGGCATTGAGCGTGCCATCCTTCTTCTTGGGCAGGTGAGCCACCGCGCTCTCCGGAAGCCGCTTCAAGGTCGAGGCGAAGAAATGCGGCTGCGCCGGCGGCGGCAGCTTGTGGCGCACGAGGAGATCTTTTACCAGCAGCAGATTCCTTACGGTGGGCACGATGGCCGCGAGCAAAATACCCACGCCTTTTTCCCCCTGCCGAAAGAGTTGCTCCAGCGTTTCGATGGCCTCCGGCAGATTGCGTCGCGCGACCGCCTCGCTCAAATCGAAGATCCCACCCTCGCGGGTCTGTGGCACCAGCGTGCGCACATCGTTGATTCCGATGGAGTGAGATTTGCCAAAGGCCGTTTCCAATTTATCCAGCTCATTGTCGAGTTGCCGGCTGTCGAGACCCACCCGGGCCGCCAGCGCTTCCACCGCATCGGCCGTGAGCTGCAAATCCTTCGCATGCACGCGCGACATCGTCCACTCGATGATCTCCTCATCGCCTCCGCGGAAGCCGAGATCCGGCATGTCCTTGATCTGGGTGTCTCCCAGCTTGGCCAGCGTCTTGTAAGTCGTGCGCCGCTTGTCGGCCATCGGCGCGCTGAGCAAAAAGGTTACTCCTTCCGGCAGCCCTTCCTTCAGCACACCGCAGAGTTTCTCCAGCGCCTCCAGCACGCTTTCCGAGCGTCCCGCGATGGTGTCGGCGAGAAAGGCCGCGCTCTTCAGCCAGACCAGTTTTGTCCCTCCCATGAAGGGCATGGTCAACAGCGCGCCGATCGCGTCGTGGATGGCCGAGACCGACGCATCCACCGAATCCACCGCGCCGTCGATCACCTCCAGGCTGAACGCATCCGCGCCCGGCGCGAGCTTGCCCGCCAGTTCGGTCGCCGCTTTCTTTACCGAGGACTCATCGGAGCCGCTGATGAAGTGAATGGCGGAAGTTTTGGTGGCGGCGGGCATCAGAGGGTGTCTTTCGGTCGGGGGAGTCTCCGCGGATTTACGCTTCCGTTCAAGCCCTCTGGGGCAGCTTGCTCAGGAATTCGTCGACCAGCGGCTTCGCCTTCAGCGCCTCGATCCAACGGGGCGGTATTTCCGATTGGCCGGCCTTGGCGCCCAGCACCATGCCCAGCGCGAGACCGCGCGCAGCGGAGTCGCCCCCCGCCATCACGTTTTCGATCAGTGCCGTTTCCAGATCGTCGGGATATCTCGCCAGCAGCGAGAGCACGGTGGGCAGAGCCTGCTCCGTGGGGCAGGCCAGGCCCAGCTCCTTGGCCGCAGCCTTGGTCTCCGAGGCACGCGTCTCCGCCACTTTGCGGAGAATGTCCCGCACCGGCAGCACTTCATAATACTCCGAAGTGGCCTGCCGCATGGCGTTGGCGACCTCCTGTCCATTGACCACGCCGATGGCGAGCCGGGTGAGATACTCCGCGGCGTCTTGAGCGATCACCGAGCCATGGGTGAGGGCGGTGTGAGTACGCGTGACTTTGATCTGATCATCCGTCGGCTGTCCGTTCAACGCCGCCAGCAGGGGCGCGATACGGGCCGCTCCGCCGAGTTCCTCGGAATCGGACCCTGCGCTTTCACTGGGCGCGCCCTTTTCCAGATTGGCCAGGGTCTCCTTCGTGGCGTGGTCAAAGTAATCCCCGTATCCCTCCCAGGATTTGCGCCACTTCTTGAAAAAGTCCTCCGCGTCGTACTCCGGCTTGGCCGACAGCGAATCAAGCAGCACCAAAGCCTGATCCCCGTAGTGCGTCTGCTCGCCCGCCGCTTTGGTCGGATGGTACGAGTCCGCCAAGGGCTTCCGAAAATCCTTCACGACGCCGAACGTCTCTTCCAACTCATCCTGATCGTAAATCCAATGTGCTCCCAGAGCCAGCGCGTCGGCAATGAGCGAGCCATAGACCATGCCCGCGATGCGGTCGTTTTTATCTTTTGCCATGGGGTAAAGTATTCCGCCCAATCTAGGCGGCAACCATCATTGAATTTAAAAATTCGGCAACCCGTTCCCCATCTCCCTGCTTGGTGGCGACGGCGACGTAGCCATCCGGACGGACCAGCCAGAGGCCGCCATCGTGAAAGGGCGGGCGTGGCGCGGCTTCGAGAAGATTGGGAAATTGAGCGAGCAACTGGGACGCCTCCTCCCCTGAATCCGCAAAGAGAGCGAATCTGGGCTGGTTGCCGACACCGACGGGCGCTTCTTCCGGGCGAATCGGCGCGCGCTTGCCGGCCTTGGGGCCACCGTGAATTTCAGCTCCCTGTACGCTGAGCGGACTTTCGGGATAGCCGATCGATATCTCGGTCATCGCATCCGCCATGGCCTCGCGAACGGGAGAAAGCCCGAAGACGAGCGTCGCGAGGTGATTGCGGATGGCCTGCTTCACGCCGCCACGCAGGGTGGCGAGCATGGTGAGGCGCCCGGCGCCCTTGAGCACGGCATCGCCCACCGCGCTGCGCTCGACACTGTAGCTGTCGAGCAGTGGAGACTCGGGGCAACCGCGGCAAACAAGCGCGAGTTTCCAGGCGAGATTGCAGGCGTCCTGCATGCCGGTATTCATGCCCTGGCCGCCGGCGGGGCTGTGGATGTGGGCCGCATCGCCCGCGAGGAAGGCGCGGCCGCCGCGGTAGTCGGCCACCTTGCGCTCGTTGATGCGGAAGGACGCGAGCCATATGGGATCACTGGCGACGATGCCGCCGGGGCCGCGCTGGTCCAGGGTGGCCTGCACTTCCTCAAGGGTCGGATCGGGTCGGCGAGCCCCGTCGCCGGCGGTGCCGACATCTGCGATCACGCGGTAGCGGTTCGCGGTGATGGGGAAGAGCGCGAGGACGCCCTCCGAGTGCCAGCAGACGCTGATTTCGCCCGGGGTGGGTACCCCCGTGAGGTGGATGTCGCCGAGGATCCAATCGCTTTGCAAAGTGTCGCCGAGGAACTCAAAGCCGAGTTCATGGCGCACGGTGCTGTGGGCTCCATCGCAACCAACCAGCCAGGAGGATTCCATCGTCTCCTCCCGGCCATCGGCGTGCCGCAGGGTGGAGGTCACGGAATCGGCGGACGAGGTGAAGCCAGTGAGCTCGAGTTCCCGCTCGACCGTCACGCCGAGGGAGTTGAGATGCCGGGCCATGAGGCGCTCGGTGTCCGATTGGGGAATCATGAGCGCGTAGGGGTAGGGAGTTGCTACTCCGTCAAACGTGAAGTGGGCGACCTGCTTGTCGCCCACCGTGATATTGGCCGCAGTGGCCTTGAAGCCAGCCTCAATGAAGGATGCCGTACAGCCCATGCGATCAATGAGCTCCAGGGTGCGGCTCCAAAGCACCAGGGCCTTTGATTTGTCCGTGGGTTGGGCGGCTTTTTCCACGATGCGAACGCTTAGGCCGTAGCGCGCCAATTCTGCTGCCATGGTGAGGCCCACCGGGCCGGCTCCGACGATGAGGACATCCGTTTTCATAGGGCGAGATTGAGATTGGGTGAAAGAAGACTAAAGGAGGTTATTCCGGAAAGATTTTCAACTCAGGAAGTCTTTGGCACCTGTTGCGAATCAATATTTCGTACTCATTTTTGCTGCGAAGCTTCCGAATGTTCTAAAAACTGGGCAGGTGCGGGGGACTCGTTTTACTCTCTGAGGATGCTACGCTCGCGTGTCTTGGCCGTGATGGCTTTATTGGTTTCCTCGCTCCTCAGCGTTCAAGCGGAGAGAGGGAATCCCCGAATCCAATTCGAGGGGCAGGGCGTCGATGAGATGATCGCCGACTTCATGGAGGAGAACGGCGTTCCGGGGATGTCGCTCGCCATTGTGCAGGCCCCTTATATCACGCGAGTCTCCAGCTATGGAATGGCCGATCCCGCGCGGCAGCTGCTGGTGGCGGGACACACCGTGTTCGATGTCGCGCAAATGCAGAATGCCTACGCGGCGGTTGCCGTGATGCAGCTCGTGGAAGCAGGGAAGATCAAACTGGATGATCCGTTGAACCAATATCTGCCAACTTGGAGGTCGGAGAAAAGAACGGTGCGGGAAGCGCTGGGGCAAGCCGAGGCTTATCCGATGCTGGAGAAATTGGTCAGCGTGGCGAGCGGGGAGGACTACGAGGATTTTGTGCGCAAGGGGCAGTTTGAGCGGCTCGGGTTGCAGCACACTTTCTTTGCCAAAGCGCTCGCGCAGGTGTCCCACGAGGATTTTGCGGCGGGCGAACGGCATGGAAAATTTCTGCACGATGCAACCTTGATCAACCCCACCGAGGCCGCCGTGGGACAACATGAGAAGGCGGGAAAGTTGGAGACGGTGATACCTTCTGCCCTGGGGCTATATTCCACGGCGGAGGATATCAGCACGTGGGATGTGGGGCTCGCCGGAGACATCCTGATCAGGCAGGCGGAACTACGGAAAATTCTGTACCAGGCGCCGATCGGGCCCGACGGGGCGAAGATTCCCACCTCCGGGCCCTGGGTGTTTCCCGGGCATCAGGGGCTGATGGTGACCACCGGGGACCGGGACGGTTTTTCCAGTCTGCTGAGCCGCTTTACCAAAGCCGACGAGTTGGTGTGCGTTACGCTGCTGGCCAACAAGGATGGCGTGGATCTGACCCAGCTCGCGCGGAAGATCGCCGGGGCCTACGATGTGAAACTGGGGCCGCCCGTGCATACCTCGGATCTGCGGGTGCAACAAAGTCCCTACTCCGTGAAGGAGACCATCGACCGGCTGGAAAAAATCCTGCGCGATCGCGGCGTTGGCATCGTGGCGCGGATTGATCATCGCCAGGCGGCGGAGGGAAAAGAACTCGAGTTGCGGCCCACGGAGGAATTGATCTTTGGCAACCCGGCCAAAGGCACCTTGCTCATGCAGCAAAATCCGGCCATGGCGGCGGACCTTCCCTTGCGGGCGGCGGCTTGGGAGGAAAACGGCGAGGTGTGGCTGGTGGCCACCGATCCGGTGGAACTGGTGCAGCGCAATGGCCTGGAAGACCAGCGCAAACTCGCGCTCGAAATGCGCCAGGGAGTGGACTCGGCCTTGTTGAAAGCGGTGGCGCCATAGACCGCTTTGGGGAGATTTTCCGGGTGAGTTGAGCGGGGAGTAATTTTGAAGGGAATATTCTTTCCTTCCGGGGATGAGCGCCCTATTTACAAAAAATCGCAGGGAGACCTGCCGGTGTATTTGTTCTTGCATTTTGCGCAACCGGGTACACGTTTAAAGTATGAAAGGAGCGCCCTCATCTCCTGGGCTCGCTGCTGGCTTTAGCCTGGTTGAGCTACTCGTCGCGATCTCAGTGATTGGGATCATCGTCGCGGTTGCGCTTCCTTCCATCTCAGGAGTGAAGGATGAGGCTCAATTCACGAAGGACAAGCGCAACGCGCAGTCCATCGCCAATGTCGTTTCCGAGGCCGTCGCGGCCGGTTATAGCGGGACCAATTGGACCAGCCTGAACGATGTGATCTCCGCAGTATCTGGCTCGTCGATTTCTGTCACCACCCGCGCGGGCGCTGAACCCATGATCTTCAAGGTTTCCGAGCTCAGCGGGGCGGATACCAACAATCTCTACAAGTTTCTCACCTTTCTCCCGCCCACCACCGTGCTGTACAATCCGGCCGGGGATAATCTCGCGAGCAACTAGGGAAGAAGAGACGGGCCCGGGTTCGGGTCAGCGAAAGATTGCGATTGGCCAGGGTTTGAGAAATACTCCGGCATGGCCCACGCTCATTCCCCCTGGCGCGTCGCGGTAACGCACGCGATCTTCTCCACCGATCCTGCTCCGATTTGGAAGGTGATTTCAAAATTCGATGGTCTCCCCGCCCTCATGCCGGAGATGATCGAAAGCGGCTCGGCCACCGGCGAGGGCGTCGGCGCCAAACGCACCCTGAACCTCGTGGGCGGCCTCGTCGCGCAGGAGGAACTCATCGCCTTTCACCCCGAGCAGTTCCGCTATTCTTATGCGATGACGGAGACCGCCAGCATGCCATGGGAGCATTACTTCTGCACCGTGCAACTCCAGGCGCTCGGCGCGGGGCAGACGCACCTCATGTCCACCGGCTACTTTCAGCCGCGCGAAGGCCAGGAGGCCGCCGTGCGCGATTTGCTGGCCAAGATCTATGAAGGCCTGATCTCGGCGTATGCCCGCGCGGCCGGGACTTCAGCGGCTTTGCAGCCGGGTTAAAATCCAGCAGCGGGCTACCCCACAAAGCAAGCTTGCAGAAAGGGATCGTCCCCTATCAATCGCTCCACCTCCGGCCGGCAGTCCCGGGCAGACAGGATCGTGTAAAAATCGGACTTGATCGTGGGCGCCTTTCGCACGGCTTCCAGCCATTCCTGGCGGTCGAATGGGTCTGCCGTGATGGCATCCCAAAATTTTGTGACCGTAAAAAGGCGGGCGATCGAATCGGCGTGATTGTCCTGTAGCAGGCTCACCAAATAAGTCGCCACCCCCACTTGCAATCCATGCAAGCGCGGACGCTGCGAGAGCCCGTCCAGCGCATGGGAGATCAAGTGCTCGCTGCCGCTGGCCGGCCGCGACGAGCCGCAGATCGACATGGCGATACCATTCAGGAGCAGTGCGCTCCCGAGCAGTTTCATTCCCTCCAGATCCCGCTCCGGCCGGGCCATGAATTGATACACGCTGGCATCGGAGAGCAGCGCCGCAAAATCGTCGACCGGGGCATCCGTCGCATGAAAGGCGAGTTTCCAATCCGCGACCGCGGTCAATTTTGCCACCAGATCGCCCACTCCGGAGTGCCACAGAGAAATTGGCGCGTTCAGGCATACGGCGGTATCGATCACCACCCCCATGGGCACCGCCGCGGGCAGCGAGCGGCGACGGCCATCCACCGTCAAGCTCGACTGGGGACTGCAGAATCCATCATTCGAGAGCGAGGTCGGCACCGCCAGGTACGGCAGCCGCGCCAGAAAGGCCAGATACTTGGCCACATCCAGGGCCTTGCCTCCGCCCAGTCCCACGATGGCGTCGGCCTGCGTGGGAAGATTGTGGAAGAGCTTGGTCGCGTTTTCAAAACTGGCATCTGCAATCGCCTGGCAGGCGATAATCTCCGTGCCGCCGGAATTCAGCGCATGGCGTAAACGCATCATCAGCGCATCCGGTAAATCCTGGCTGATCAAGACGATGACTCGCCGAAAACCATGGCGCTGCGCGTAAATGCCGATGCGATCCAGCGCGTCCGGCTTCACCCTCACCAGGGTGGGGATGGCCGTTTGGCGCGCGTTCAGCATGTCTGCGACATTAGCTCGCCTGCGATATCTGACCAGCGCTGAAAAGGTTGGTAGCTCTCGCCGCGCCGCTGCAATTCCTCCGCCAGCCATCCGCGCGCAAAACGAAGTTCCGGCACAACCAGCAAGGCAGGTTCAAGATCCGGCCGCCCATCACCCGCGAACGCAACCTTGCCCGAGCGCGCGATCGCCTCCCGCACGATGGCCAGTTTATCCACTCCTGTCTCGGGCGAGAAAAAACGGGAGCGCTCAGGCCGCGTCATAAGCAGTCCCTCTCCCTCCTCGAACTTTCCAGGATTCGCGTGGATCTCCACGGAGGAATCGAAACCCGCGAGCAGTTGCCGAATGTACCAATCGCAGCCCGCCGACGCGACCACCACTTTCCATCCGTGGTCCCTCAGCCTTTGCGCCGCCTCCCCGGCCCCTGGGTCGAGCTCCATCGCCGCTGCCATTTCTCGCAGGGTACTTTCCGCAGTGCGAATGCGGCCAAAAATTTTCGCGAGCGCCTCAAAGTGCGTCAACTTTCCCGCCACATAGTCGTCCCACGGATCATCGCCCGGCGGCGAGGGCCAGCGCCGCCGCACCAGCTCAAAGAAATCGTATCGTGTCAACGTCCCGTCAAAATCGGTGACTAGCGTGTTCATCGCATCCACCACCGGTGAGCACTCTAGAAGGCCGAACTCTTCTTCCGCCCTTTTGCCGGATATTTCGATGGCTTCTTCTTCGGTTCGATCTTGGAAATCCCCGCGCCATTCTTCAGCTCCATGATCTGGTCGCGCAGCAGCGCCGCTTTCTCGTATTCGAGCGAGGCCGAGGCCGAGACCATGTCCCGCTCGAGTTCGCGGATAAGCTCGTTGAGGTCGTAGTCCGCCGGGGTCTCGTTGACGATGCTGCTTTCCAGTTCCTTGCTCTTCAGGATCACGTGGAGACTCTCTTGCACCGCGCGCACCACACTCTTTGGCGTGATGCCATGCTCTTCATTGTACGCCAGTTGGCGTCCACGCCGGTAGTCGCTCACATCCAGCAGCGCCTGCATGCTCTTCGTCACGATATCGGCAAATAGCACCACCTCTCCCTCCACATGGCGGGCCGCGCGCCCGGCCGTCTGAATGAGCGAGGTTTGCGAGCGCAGATAGCCCTCTTTGTCCGCGTCGAGGATACAAACCAAACTCACCTCCGGCAGATCAAGTCCTTCGCGGAGCAGGTTGATGCCCACGAGGATGTCGCAATCACCCGCCCGCAGCCCGCGCAGAATCTCCACCCGCTCGATCGTATCGATGTCGCTGTGCAGGTACCGCACCTTCATGCCCACATCGCGCAGATAGTCGGCCAGATCCTCCGCCGTTCGCTTGGTCAGCGTGGTCACCAGCACGCGCTGCTTCTTCTCAATCCTTTGCCGGCAAAGCTCAATCGTGGCGTCGATCTGTCCGGTCAGCGGACGAATCGTGATCTTGGGATCGAGCAGCCCGGTGGGCCGAATGATCTGCTCCACAATCAGCGGCGACCCCGGCGTGAGCGGATCAAAGTGCGTATCGCGATGCGCCACCCGCGGCTGGCCGGCCGTCATGGCGGGAACTTTCTGCTCCTTGAAGGCCTTATCGGGATTCGCGATATACTCCTGGTTTCCCACGATGCTGTTGCGCAGCTCAAATTCCCCGGGCGTGGCGCTCACATAAACGAGCTGTTTGCCGCCCTCCATGAATTCCTGAAAATTCAGTGGCCGGTTATCCAACGCACTGGGCAGCCGAAAACCATAGTTCACCAGCACCGTCTTGCGCGAGCGGTCGCCGGCAAACATGCCGCCCACCTGCGGGACCGAGGCATGCGACTCATCGATCACGATCAGCGTATCCTCCGGGAGGAAGTCCATCAGCGTGTACGGCCGCGAATCCGGCGGCCGCCCTGTGAGGTGTCGCGAATAATTCTCGATGCCGTTGCAAAAGCCCATCTCCTGCATCATCTCGAGGTCAAATTCCGTGCGCTGCTTGATGCGCTGCGCCTCGATGAGCTGGTTGTTCTTCTCGAAATACATCACCCGCTTGTCCAGCTCCTCGCGAATCGCGCGCGCCGCCCGCTGCAGCTTGTCGTATGGGGTCACGAATTGCTTGGCGGGATAGATCGTCAGCGTGGTGAGCGTGTCGTTCACATGTCCCGTGAGCGGATCAAAGCGGCTGATCCGCTCGATCTCGTCACCGAAGAACTCCACGCGAATCGCCTCGTCGTCCGTCTGCGCCTGGTGAACTTCCACCACATCCCCGCGCACGCGAAACTTGCCTCGGGCAAAGGCGATGTCGTTCCGCTCGTACAGCATGTCCACCAACTTGGCCAGAAAGGCCTCCCGGGTCATTTGCTGCCCCTGCTTGATCGTCACCAGCATCTGTAGAAAATCCTGAGGCGAGGCCAAACCGTAGATGCACGAGACACTGGCCACCACCAGCGTATCCCGGCGCGAAAGCAGCGAGCTCACCGTGGAGAGCCTCAGGCGCTCGATCTCCTCGTTGATCGAGGAATCCTTCTCGATGTACGTATCCGTCCGCGGAATGTAGGCCTCCGGCTGGTAGTAATCGAAGTAACTCACGAAGTACTCCACCGCATTGCGGGGAAAGAACTGTTTGAACTCACTGTAAAGTTGCGCCGCCAGCGTCTTGTTGTGCGACATGATCAGGGTCGGTCGATCCAGCTCCTTGATCACATTGGCCATCGTGAAGGTCTTGCCCGACCCGGTGACGCCCAGCAGCGTCTGGTGCCGGTTCCCCGCCAGCAGCGATCGGGTCAGTTTTTCAATAGCCTGACCCTGGTCGCCACGGGGCTGGTAGTTCGAAGCGAGCTCAAAAGGCATAAGGGGTAACATAACCCATCCGGGGGGCGGCGCCAGTCCCCGGTGGATAAAATACGGCAAAAAGTAATCCTGCTTGCATGCGTGGGGCGGAACTTGTGATAGATTCGGGGACTCACATGGCTGTAAATCCCAAGCTTTTGGCTCCCGAACTCCGTCCCATCCTGGAAAAGGTCCAGTCAGGAGAGCGCATTTCCGACCAGGACGGCCTCGCTCTCTACGCGAGCCGGGACCTGAATGGCATCGGAATGATCGCGAATATCATCCGCGAGCGCATCAACGGCAACGTCGCGACGTACATCCACAACCGGTACATCAATTACTCCAACGTCTGCCTCCTCTCCTGCCAGTTTTGCGCATTTGGGGCAAAAAAACGCGATGAGCATGCCTTTGAGCTGGCGATTCCCGAGATTGTCGAGACCGTGCGCGAAGCCCTCACGCAGGGCATCACCGAGATCCACATGGTGGGCGGCCTGCATCCCTCGCTGAAGCCAGAGTGGTATCTGGAGTTATTGCAAGGCCTGCGAGCCCTGGACGAAAAGCTCATTCTCAAGGCCTTCACCGCAGTGGAGGTCCGGCATTTGTCGGAGCGCGTCTTCAAGAAATCGATTCGGGAGACCCTGGAGATCCTGCGGGAAAACGGGCTCGGCGCCATTACGGGCGGCGGAGCGGAGATTTTCGATCCCGAGATCCGGGAGCAGATCTGCAAGGGCAAGGAAAACGCCGACGAGTGGGCCGAAGTCCATCGCACCTGGCACCAGATGGGCCAGCACAGCACCTGTACCATGCTCTACGGCCACATCGAGAAGCCTCATCACCGCATAGACCATATGCGCCGCCTGCGCGAGTTGCAGGACGAGACCGGTGGCTTCACCGGCTTCATCCCCTTTGCCTTCGAGCCCGGCGGTGCCCAGCCGGTGCTGCAAAATATCCCGCACGCCACCGCCTACGACGAATTGCGCAACCTGGCCGTCAGCCGCATCTATCTCGATAATATCCCGCACATCACCGCCTACTGGGTCAGCCTGGGGCTGCCTCTCGCCCAGCTCTCCCTGAGCTATGGCGTGGACGATCTGCACGGCACGATCATTGAGGAAAAAATCTTCCACATGGCCGGCGCGCAGACTCCGCAGCAGCAGACGGTGAATGCCCTCGAAAAGGCGATCAAGGAAGCCGGGCGCGTTTCCATGCAGCGCAATAGCTTCTACGAGCGCATCGCCAGCACGACGAATTCAGAAGCGCTCGCCGTAGCGTAATGGCCTCCGCGCAACTCGCCGGTCTGCGGGTCGGGGCGGTTTCCTATCTCAACACCAAGCCCCTCATCTGGGGCTTGGACGCCTCGCAATTGGTCCTCGACGTGCCCGCGCGCCTCGCGGCGGATTTCGCCGCCGGTCGTCTCGACGTGGCGCTCCAGCCCGTCTTTGCCACTCTCCACGGCGGCGGAGGGCTGCTCGTGGATGACGTGGCCATCGCCTGCCACGGCCCCGTCTTCAGCGTCATCGTGGCCAGCCAGACCTCGCTGGAAGAGAGCGGGGAGATCTACCTCGACCCTTCATCCCGCAGCTCAGCCGCGCTGCTCCGGGTGTTGAATGCGGAGTATTACGGAAGCGCGCTCCGCCTGGTCGAAGCCCCCCAAATCCCGGAAGGCGCCGCCCGCCTCATCATCGGCGATCCCGCCATCCGCTTCCGCCACGAGCACGGCGCAGCCTGGCAATACCACGATCTCGGCGAACTCTGGCTCAAGCACACCGGCCTGCCCTTCGTCTTCGCCGCCTGGACTGTCTCCCGGCAGACGCCAGACCCCAAAGCGCTGGCCGACTATCTGCGAGCGATCAAGGCAGCCGGCCAGGCGGCCAGACCACAAATCGCCGCCCAGGAGGAAGACCCCGCCTTCGCGCTAAAGTACCTCACGCACTACATCCGCTTCGACCTGCGCGGAGAAGAGAAGAAGGCCATCGACCTCTTCGGCCGCCTCGCCGCCCACCACGGCATCCTCTCCGCCGCCGGCGCCGGAATCAAATACTGCTAGGCCATCGCAAGTGTAGCCGCCGTCGTGAGACGGTGGAGGCAGGGTGTGATGGACGCTTTCTCCACGCTCTCACGAGCGCGGCTACCACTACTCCTCATCCGCATACGGCAGCGGATCCTTCGTAATCCAACTCACGCACCCGCTCGCCCCATCCGTCCGCACATGAGGCTTGGCCAAATCCTCCAGGCCCTTGTACGCGTACGGGTCCGTCCCCGCCACCATCACGATGTCCCGATAGTCAGTGAGGGCCATGGAAGTCTTCTCCTGCAAGCGCCACGGCAGCAGCGACGAGGCGCTCATGTAATGGTTGACCAAAGCCCGGCGAAAGCCCGTCGCCGCGCGATTGGCCAGCGAGCGGTGCAGCGTGTAGCCGTTGAAGAAAACCACGGAGCCCTTCTTCACCTCCACCGGCACTTCGTCATCGGACGTATAGGGGAATCCCTGCGATTCCAGCGCACAGTCAAACTCGCGATTCGCGTGCCACTCCTGCTTCCAAAGGATGCCGGGTTTGTTTGAGCCCGGGATGATCCAAAGGCAGCCATTGTTGATCGTCGCATCGTCGAGCGCGATCCACACCCCGATCAGCGAGCGGTCGCGCGTGGGAATATAGTCCTCATCCTGGTGCCAAGCCTGGCCCGGCTTGCCGGCCGCCTTGTAAAAGAGCATCGACTGCATGCACTTCACATCGGGGCCGAGCACCGTGGTGAGAGCCTGCACGATCGCGGGATGCGAGAGGGTTTCCCGCATGATCTCCGTGATCTTGTGTGGAAAGTGGATGCAGAGCACCTGCTTCATGATCTCCTCGTCGCTGATTTCCGCGGGAACGGGCGGCACCCCTTGAATGGCCCCATCCTCGTTGCGGCAGATGCGGGCGGCATCCTGGTTGATCCGCTCGACTTCTTCGACACTCAGCACGCGATCCAGCACGAAGTACCCATTCTCATCGTAAAAACGTTTCTCCTCCGCCCCGAGCGGAGTGGAAAAGTAACCGGCGGGCGCGGGGATATTGATATCTGAAAAGATTTGGGAGGGAGTCAATGTGTTTGGCATGGCGAGAACCTATGGGCTATGGTGGGATTTGAAAATGCCTCCAATTTCCAAAAACATATCCCAGATTCATCATCGTAAAGAAGGGGGCGAGGGTGGTTTTGGCATGGTCACGTATCGGAAAGGAGGGAAATTCGGACCCCGGATGCAGGAAAATTTCCAACTCGTGATCGTGCATCGCGGCTCGGCCACGGTTTGGGTGGACGGACAAAAGCTCACCCTCAAAGCCGGGTGGGGCATATTGTTGCGGCCCGGCCGGGTGGAGCGCTTTGAATTTTCCCGCACCCAGGAGACGCGGCACAGCTGGTGCCAGGTCGCGCCGCACTTGGTGCCTGAGACCATGAGGTTTCCTGAGACCGCTTTGCTTCGTCCGGCCATTTGCCGTGATGTCGTACTCGAACAAATCCGGTTGGGGCTGAAGGCGGAGTTTGGAGGCTCCGCCGCCACCGCACTGGTTCTTTCGACCATCTGGGCATTCTGCGGAACGGGGGCGGGTACGGTAGGGGCGTCCGTTGGAACTTCGGGCACTGTCGCTGAGCGGTTTCAGCGAGCCGTGGAGGCGTTCCTCGCCAAGGAAGCTTCGCTCTCGGACCTGGCAACGGAAGCGGGGGCAAGCCGTGGGCACCTCATCAAGGTGGTCAGTGAGCAATGGGGTATCACACCCATGGAGGTGCTGTGGCGCCAGCGTACCGAGGCCGCCGCAAAGTTGCTGCGAGAGACTGGCCTCACGCTCGGTGAGGTCGCGGCGAGGACGGGCTTCTCCAATCCCTACCACCTCTCTCGAAGGTTTCGGCAAAGATTTGGCATCGCTCCCCGCGCCTGGCGTTTGCGCTGCTGGAAATCCGAGGCTTAGGGCGGTTTTCGGTTTTGTCTTCACCGACATAAACCGTAGATTACCGACATTTTGGGTAAAGTCAATACGGATGACCAAACTTTGCAGCTTCCCTACGCCCGCGGATGAAACTTCTTATGCACCGCCTTCAACCCCGAGGAATCCACATGCGTATAGACCTGCGTGGTCGAGATATCCGCATGCCCCAGCATCTCCTGGATGATGCGCAGGTCCGCTCCTCCGCCCAACAAATGCGTGGCAAAGCTATGGCGGAAGATGTGCGGATAAATGGACTGCTCCAACCCCGCCCGCGCCGCGTAAATCTTGGTCAGCTGCCAGATGCGCTGAGGCGTCAGCTTCCGGCCGCGAATGGACAGGAAAATCTCCGCCCCGGTCTTCGGCGCGACCAGCGTGGGCCGCTCGCTCTCGATATACTTCCGAATGGCCTCACAGGCCCGAAAGCCCACCGGCACCAGCCGTGTCTTGTTCCCCTTGCCTGTAACCCGGATAAATCCATCGTCCAGGTTGATGCTCTCCAGCCTCACATTGCACAGCTCGGAAACCCGCAGCCCGCTGGCGTAGAGCAGTTCGAGAATCGCCCGGTCGCGCTGCCCCAGCGGGTCCGTATCCGTCACGCTCTCCAGCAGCTTGGCCACCTGCTCCTTGCTCAGTGTCTCCGGCAGGAATCGCTCGATGCGCGGCGTGGGCAGGTGCTCGGCCGGATCGACCGCCAGATGATTCTTGGCCCGCAGGTAGCGGAAGAAAATGCGCAGCGCCACCGCCTCCAGCTTGATCGACGCGGCTGCCAGCCCGGCCCGCTTGCGAAAGGTCAGGTAGTCCGTGATGTGCTGGGGATCGACCGAGGCGAGGGGAACGCCCTTTTGGCCGATCCAATCCGCAAAGGACTCCAGCGAGCGCTGGGTCGAGAGTTGATAATTTTCCGAAAGTCCACGCTCGATCGCGAGGTAGTAGAGAAACTGCTCGATGGCCTCAGCGGGACTCATGCGCCGCAGTCATAGCTTGTGGCAGGCCAGGCGCTCGAAGACCTCGATGTACTTGGCCGAAGTGGCGCTCACGACCTCGGCGGGCAGGGCCGGGGCGGGCGGCTGCTTGTTCCAATCCAGCGCGTCGAGGTAGTCGCGCACCGCCTGCTTGTCAAAGCTCGGTGGATTGGCCCCCGGCTTGTAATCCGCCTCGGGCCAGAATCGCGAGGAGTCGGGCGTGAGACACTCGTCGATCAGGATCACTTCCCCGTTGAGCACGCCGAATTCAAACTTGGTGTCGGCCACAATGATGCCGCGCTGCGCCGCATAGGCCCGGCCGTGTTCGTAAAGCTCGATCGTCCATTTGCGCACCTGCAGCGCAATATCGTCCCCGAGTAGCGCGCGACACTCTTTCCAGGTGATGTTTTCGTCGTGCCCGGTGGCGGCCTTGGTGGCCGGGGTGAAGACGGGCTCAGGCAGCCGGTCGCAGTTCTTCAAGCCGGGCGGCAAGGGCTGGCCGGCCAGAGTGCCGTGCTCCTGGTATTCCTTCCAGCCGGACCCCGCGAGATAGCCC
>FTBG01000461.1_pt1 | contig 32242 bp, 28 predicted proteins | sample 1639311 | NCBI WGS metagenome assembly FTBG01 (sample SAMEA3914864, study PRJEB12502) | metagenome | biome: forest; material: soil | place: USA | collected 2012-03-12 | depth 0.3 m | reverse complement strand
GCTCCTGAGCTGGAAGCTCGGCCCGGCGCTCGCCGTGGGGTGCACCTGCGTGGTCAAGCCGCCTTCGGTCACACCGCTCTCGCCGCTGGCTTTTTGTGCAGCCCTGACGGAAGGCGGCGTCCCCGCGGGTGCGATCAATGTGATCACCGGTCCAGGCGCGGAAATCGGCGAAGCACTCGTGAAACATCCCGCCGTGGCCAAGATTGCCATGACCGGGTCGACCGCCACCGGCAAGCGGCTCATGGAACTGGCCGGTCCTTTGTTAAAGAAGATTTCGCTCGAGCTGGGCGGCCACGGACCCGCCATCGTCTGTGCCGATGCCGATCTCGACCTCGCGGCGAAAGTCATCACCTACAAAGGCTTTCGCAATTCCGGCCAATCGTGCAGCACCATCAACCGGCTCTTTATCCATCGCAGCGTGCACGACGCCCTCGTCGCCAAGCTCGCGCAACAAGCAACCGCGCTCACTATCGGCGATGGTTTGTTAAATCCAAAAGTCGATGTCGGCCCCATGTGCGATGCCTCCGGCGTGGAGACCGTGAAGCAGCACGTGACCGATGCTTTGGCCAAAGGCGCGACGCTAGTTTGCGGCGGTTCTGCACCGGAAGGCCCGGAATACGCGCGTGGTCACTATTATCTCCCCACGCTGATCACCGGCTGCCACGACGATATGCTCGTGATGCGGGAGGAAACGTTCGGACCGGTCGTGCCCATCGCCGCTTTTGATTCCGTCGAGCAAGCCATCGCTATGGCCAATGATTCCCGCTACGGCCTCGCCGCCTATCTTTTCACGCGTGATTACACGACGACCATCCGCGTGAGTGAAGCACTGGAAGCCGGCACGATCTGCGTGAATCACGGCGCGACCAATACCAACTACGGCCCATACGCCGGCTGGAAGGAAAGCGGTTACGGCATGGAGCTCTCGCGCCGCGCGGTCTTCGAGTATCTGAAAACAAAGCACATCAAAGTGCAGCTCGCGCTGTGAGGACGTCTAGGATGGCGGCGCTTTTCGGTCAAAGCTTGGTGAGCCCATTTTCCTCCGATGTTACTTGATCCCGTTCAATCCCGCGCCTGCATTGCCAAAGCCCTCCGCGAAGGCCGCGCCATCCTCGCCGTCAATGCTGACAGCCCCGCTGCCATCACCGATTGCCTGGAAGCCGCGCGGCGCACCGGCGCACCGATCATCATTGAAACCAGCCTCTGGCAGCTTACCGGCCACAGCTTTGGTGCGGGTGATCCGGTGCGTGGCCTTGTGCGTTACTTGGTGCAGCTCAGCGCCATGGCTAATGCCGAGCCGTACCGCGAAACACGCGTCCTCTTTCACACCGACCACATCAAAGGCCCCGAAACCCTGCGCATCCTCGGCGCAGCCATCCGCGGCGTAGAGGCTAATCTCTGCGGCAGCACCGCGCACGTTGCCGCTTCCAGCATTTCGCTCGATTCCTCCGAATTTTCCGAAGAAGAAAACATCCGCCACATCTGTACCCTCTGCGAAATTGCGAGCGAAGCGCAGCGTGACTTGACCCTGGAAATGGAAGCCGGCGTCGATGATGGCCTCACCCCGCCCGAAGTCACGAAGCGCCTGCTCTCTGCCGTCGAGGAAAAGCATCCGGGCCGGATCTGCCTCTGGGCGCCGGGCCTCGGCACGCGCCACGGCTTCTCCGCCGAAGGCTACCCGGAGTTCAGCGCCGAAGCCGTAGCCAGCCAGCGCGCCCTCGCCCGCGAGATCGCTGGCCGCGACATCGGCATCGCCCTGCACGGCTCCTCCGGCCTCTCCACTGAAAAGTTGCGCGAAGCCATCACCGCCGGTGTGGTCAAAGTCAACTGGTCCAGCGAATCCCTCCTCATCCGCTCCCGCGCCGCCGCCGAATACTACGCCACCCACCAGGCCGAACTGGAAAAAACCCATCCGAAATGGAAAGCCACCGCCATGGACCACGGCCTGCAAAGCTATATCTCCGAGTGTTACTTGCCCCGAGTCATCGAGCGGATGGAGTTGCTGACGGGGCTATAGCGTTACCTTTCGCTTGGCGCGATTTCCACGCGCAAGCATCACGCCGGTTTCGGTCTGCCGAGGAGAGCGCCGAGCCCATCTCAATGCGCTCTCAGCACGCGCCGGAGCCATGCGGGGAGAGGCTTCGCCGAAAACGAGAGGCGGCCGTTTTCGAATGCGGCAATGTGGCGAAAGGGAGTGTGGAGGTCGTCGTTATCGAAGATCAGAACATGTGGCAGATCGCGAATCGCCAGCGCGAGATTTGTCATGGTGCGCGGGAAACGAGCCTGCAGCTTCTCTGTCGGAACATCGTGCCCGCCTTGCGAGACACGCATGGCAACCCGTTGCTCTGAAACCTCCGGCCCTTCGATCCCGATAAAGCACAGCACGACGTTATATCCAGCGCCAGCGGCGTCGCGGAGGAAGTCAAGTTTCGCGCCTGCCGGATCGGAAAACACCGTCTCGAAGATAAAGCTTTCTCGCTGCGCAAAGAGCTGGCGGCGGATCACCTCTGCCGCATTCGCCGCCGCATAGGCTTCCAAATCGAGTTCGCGAGCGATGATGTCGGCATTGATAAAGCGCAGGCCGGCTGCGGCGAGATGCGCGTGGTAAAAAGTGGTCTTACCGGCGCCATTTGGACCGGCGACGGCGACGATGACTGGCGGCCGGTCGAGAGCGGTTAGGTTCATCGCCGCGCGCGACGGGCGGCCTTCGTCTTGACTTGCTCAAACTTCCGATTGACAAAGCGTCCGACACTGCGTTTTCCATCGGCTTCGATACGCACCAGCAAACCGGGCGCATCTGGAGCTGCTTCGTAATGGGGGAATGGCAGGCTTTGCAAAACCCGCGCCGTACGCTCGCGGCCTTCTTCGCTATCCACCGAATCCAAACAGGCGGAAAGTGGTCTGGCCGTGCCCGCGCGGCAGAGCGCTAGCGAACGCGCGCCATCCAGCAGCGATTCGAGCGCGCGCCCGAGCTTCGCCCAGAATTCGATCTGCCCGGCGATGGAGCGTTCGGTGATTTCACTTGTCAGCCGGGCTTCGAGAACGAGGCTGTCGGAAAGCTTGACGGGCTGGCTCATCCCTCTACGGTAGCAAAATGCTACCGGTCGTCAAGATTTGGCGTTCAGCCTGGTGGGAATCGTGTCGATGGGACGAGATTCGTTTGCGGGGATCGGCACGATGCCTTTAATTCTCGTCCATGACATCGGGCATTCCCGTCCTCATCGCCGCGGGTTTGCTGAAACTCGGCGTCTTCTGCATTGTCACCCAGTGGCTGGCAAAGCGAGCTCGGCTTCGGTTGCGCTGGCTACGCATGGCGGGTTTGGCATTCGCTTTGTGTTTGCTATCACTTCCTAGCATTGCCGTGCTGCTTTGGTTTTCGCCAAGCAATCCAGTTTTGCAACACTGCGTCATTCTCGCAATTGGTTTCGTCCCGCTTTTTGGAGCGATGATGGTCGCTCTTCCTGCCGTTCGTGCGGAATTGCGAACTCAAGAGAGTTTGCAAGGGGAGAGGACACCGGCGAAGAAACCATCATAGAAGAAGCGATTCCCAGCCTTACGGCGGGGTGATTTCCTGGGCGAGGATGAAATGGAAGGAATCGAGGAAACGTGGGCCGGAGCCCGTGGTGAAAACGGTATGGCCGCTCACACTGATTTTCACGATTTCCTGCGCCTCGAACCCGGAATCGCCCAAGGCGTCGCTGTCATCAAGTAACGCGCCTTTGATGGTGACCGGGCCGAGGATGGCCACGCGTCCGGTCATGTTCCCGGTCTTGGTGTCGTCGCTCACGCCGCCGGTGGTGCGGCCCACGCCGATCCGGTCGAGATCATTGATGCCGGCCATGATGCTGGAGTGATAGTAATCGTGCCCGATGCTCACGCTGCCGATGCCGGCGTCTGGCTCGGAGGCCGCTCCCAGATTGCTGGAGAAATTGCCGAAAATGTCGTAGCCGGTGGCGATGATGGCATAGTTAACACTCCCTTTGATGCTGATCTTGCCGATCCCATTGAAATTTCCGGGTGCGGATGGAAGGTCACCCTGGGCGACGATGAAGGCGCGCGTCGCATTGCTGCCCTCGACATCGCCGCCGATGGTCAGGCTGCCAAGGTTGCCCTCGACGAGCACGGCGCCGCTCTTACTCACATGCGTGGAGCCGGCGTCCGTGTGCGTGGTCGTGCCGGTGACGAGACTGTGCCCGATCGTGATGGAGCCGGCATCTTCGCTCGCCACGATCACCCCCGAGAACCCATCGAACGTGGGATTTAGCGTCTGGCCGCCGATGACGTCCCCCGCGACCACGATGCTCCCCACTGGGCCTTCGGAACCAACGATGCCGCCGGAACTGGAGGCGCCGCCGCGAACATCGCCGCCCACGAAGATGCGCGCGGTTTTTTCCCCCTCGAGCTCGCCGCTGCTTGGGCCGCTGCCACCGACGACCGATCCGCCCACGGAAAGGCTAGTCACGACGACCTCATCGACGGCGGGATTCGAGTGTAGCACCTCAGGGCCCACGGAGCCGGAATACTGTCCTACCCCGCCGATGATATCGTGCCCGATGCTCACGCTTTTCATCGTGCCGACAAATTCGACATTGCCGCTGGCTTGTCCGCTGCCGCCGAGCACGCTCTGCTTGACCGTGATGCTGCCGCTATCGCCGAGCGCGGCAACCAGGCCGGAGAGCTGCCCGTGGCCGCCTTGCACGTTTCCGTTGACGGTGATGCTCTTCACCGTGCCGGCGATGACGGAGCCGGACCGCACGCCTTCGCTGCCGATCACGGAGCCGGCTACGGAGATCGTGCCAAAGCTGATGGCTTTTTGCAGGTCCGCCGTGAATCCAGAAGGTGGGGAGATTTCGCCACTATCCTGACCGGTGCCGCCGACTAGGTTATGCGCGACGCTCACACTTTTCAGCGACACAGCAACAATGAGCGTGCCGCTGGTCGGAACGCTGCCGCCAATCATAGAGCCGCCGATTTTCACGGATCCAGCCGGCCCGAGCAGGGCTAACGCGCCAGCGATGTGGCTTTGCGACACATCCCCGTGGAGGCTGCCCCCAATCGTCACGCTTCCGACGGTGAGATTGGTCGTGGCGCTGCCATCGCCGCCGAGCACCATATTGCCATAGTCAAAATCACCGGCGATTTTCACCGAGCCGACTGCGCCATTAAAAACGCCCGTGCCGTCGCCGCCGGCGGATGGAAACGCGGAGGCGGGCAGCGTGCCGTAGCTGTTCACGGAAAACGAACCGATAGCGTGTGTGCCGTCGCCGCAATCGAATTCCAGCACGCTCGCCGCCGGCGCGGTAAAGCTTTTCAGCGCGGCGCCTGTGCCATTGATATAGCCAAGCGCCACGTGGCCATCTCCGGTGGCGCCGGCTTTGACACTCACGGTGATGGCGTCATTCGCATGGGTCGCTCCGGAAAAGTTCACGGCCTCAATGACGGTGCCGTCCGGATCGATGGTATTCGCCGGAGCGGTAAAGGTGAAAGTCGGCGCGCCCGTGGTCCATTTCAGCGTCACGGTATCGCCATCGAAATCCTGCCAGGTCGCCATCTTGGCGGCGTTGTTGAAATTGACCATGGCGGCGGGGGCGATGCGGGATTCGAGGAGTTCGAGCATATCGGAAGACGTGGTGGAGAGTGAAGAGACGCGGAATTGTATTGTGCTAATGCAACCCAGAAGGGTTGCGCGACCGGGGGGGATGCCTCATATGGAAGCGCGCCGCGGCGAACCTCATAGCGAGCTCTGCGAGAATGCGCCAGCGAGAAATATGCGCCAGAGGGCGAATTTGCGGATTGTTGCGCCTTCGCCTTTGCTACCGATGCGCAACTAGCTGGGCGCTTGCAATGTACCCCTTCTGCATTAGAGAGACGGTTTTAAACCGCCTGGCGAAAACCGAGGACCATCGCGCCGGCAAGGATGCCAGCGCTCCCAGGGGCGCGCCTGCTTTCGACAAAGCCTTTCGCGCAATTCAGACTAGCTTATTTCACGAGCCTTCTTCCCTCTGCGATTCTCCGCGTCTCTGCGTTGAAGCCCTTGCCGAAGCTTCACCGCTACTTTGCTATATCGTAGCCGCCGTCTTTCGTCGATAGTGTTTCACCGTGAACTCCGGCGTCTGGAGCGGTTCATCAGCGAAATCGAAAAGGTGTTCGAATTCGGGGAAAAAAGCGTCGCCTTCCACTTCGTGATTCACGAGTGATAGATACAGGCCGCCGCAGCGAGGCAGCAGTTGCCGATAGATTTCTGCGCCGCCGATCACCCAGACTTCGCGCGGGGCGTAGGCTTGAGGATCAAAGGTAGAGAGGTCACGGATCATTTCCACACCGGGGAAATCGCCTTGGCGCGAGACGACGAGATTGGTGCGATTGGGGAGGGGCTTTCCCAGCGATTCAAAGGTTTTGCGACCCATGAGAACGGCTTGGCCGGTGGTGCAGCGCTTGAACCATTTGAAATCCTCCGGCAGATGCCAGGGGATCTTGCCTTGATAGCCGATGACCCGGTTGCACGACATCGCGGCGATGGCTTTCATTTAGTATATTCGCTCGTTATTGTGCCGATACTAGTTTGCCATCCCTAGCATCTCGTTACACCGCGATCGGTGCTTTGATCGCTGGGTGCGGGTCATATCCACTGAGCGTGAAATCTTCAAACTGAAAACCGCGGATGTCGCGCACCGCCGGATTGAGCGTCATCGTGGGGAGCGGACGCGGTTCGCGCGCGAGTTGTTCGCGCGCCTGGTCGAGGTGATTGGCATACAAGTGCAGATCGCCAAAGGTGTGGATGAATTCCGCCGGCTTCAGATCGCACACTTGCGCGACCATCAGCGTGAGCAGCGCGTAGCTGGCGATGTTAAACGGCACGCCCAGAAAAAGATCGGCGCTGCGCTGGTAAAGCTGGCAGCTCAGGCGGCCATTGGAGACGTAAAACTGAAAGAGCGCGTGACACGGCGGCAACGCCATTTTGTCGAGTTCGCCGGGGTTCCAGGCGCTCACGATGAGCCGGCGGCTGTCGGGATTTTTTTTGATTTGCGCGATGAGCCCGGCGATCTGGTCGATGGAGCGGCCGTCCGGCGTGCGCCAGTCGCACCACTGCGCGCCGTACACGCGCCCGAGGTCGCCGCTTTCATCGGCCCACTCGTTCCAAATGGTCACGCCCTTTTCCTGGAGCGAACGCACATTGGTATCGCCGCGCACAAACCAGAGCAGCTCGTGGATGATCGATTTGAGGTGCAGCTTTTTCGTGGTGAGAAGGGGAAAGCCTTGCGTGAGATCGAAGCGCGCCTGTGCGCCGAAGACGGAATAAGTGCCCGTGCCGGTGCGGTCGGGTTTGAAGTCCCCGTGGTCGAGGACGAGTCGGAGCAGGTCGAGGTAAGCGCGCATTCAGGTGTGAGATTGAAGTCACGGTGCGCCCGAGCGCAAGCCGCTTTGCACGGCGCGGCCCTGTAGCGCGGGTCTGTGACCCGCGAGGTGCGGGGCGGTGAGCGAGGAGGGTGGGGTGTGGGTGACAACCGGCGTCCTTCGCCAGCCGGGTCACGGACCCGGCCTACAGCGCCTGCGTTTTAGTAAATCAAGTAACCAACGGAAGCGGCGGTGGCTGATTTTTCTTTTTCGGGCCGAAGTAGAGGATGAGTGAGAAGCCGACCATGATCCCGCCGATGACGCAAACCGCCATACCCAGCGCACCGTATAGCAACAACTCTCCCATTTTCGCAGCGATCGCATTTGGATCGTCGACGCCGGATTTTTCCAAAATGCGATTGGTTTCCATCACCAAACGATAGGTTTTCACCGTACTTGCCATGGGCGCAATCATCAGCACTGACCCGATCGCCATGCCGGTGATTCCCAGCCGCCGGCGACGCTTCATTTCGGCGGGATGGCAAAATCTTGTTTCAAGATGACGTTTTTCGGCTGTGCGATCACTAGTGTCACCTCCCGCTTCGTGACTGTGTCTTCAATGGTGATCTCGGAAATGTCGTGCCGGTCAGAGGGTTTGGCCTCCGTGGTTTCCTTGAAGGTGAAGCCGGTGAGTCTCCAGTGTGTCTTGGGAATGATGTCGCCGATTTTCAGGAAAAGCGAAGGTTGCTTGATATCCAGCGTATTGATCTGAAACTCCATTTTCTCGGGCTGCTTCGGATCGCCATCGTAGCTCTGGAATTTGAGGCGATTGGGGGCGTTATCCGGGAGGGCGTCTCCTTTTGCCGGAGCGGTGGGAGCGGCTTGGTTGTCCGGAGCAGCGGTGAGGCTGAGTTGGTTGCCGCGGGCGAAGAGTAAGGTGATTAGTATTCTGGCAAAGAACATCGAGCGCATAGGGGGAATGATTTCTACTATATCATATAGTTCAAAAGGGATATGCGGGCAATTTATATTGAAGGATGTGTGCACGCTTGGTGCCCGGGAACGCCAATCTCCTGATTGGCGAGATGATAGATGGAGAGATGTGCTTTCCCGCAACGCGTGCGCCACACCAAGAGAATGCGCAGCAACCAATCTGCGGTTTCAGAAACTCGCCAATCGGGAGATTGGCGTTCCCGGGGGATGCAGCGCAGCCGCTCGGGCTGGAGAGCCTATTCGGGGCTCTCTTCCGTCTTTCGTTTTCGCGGAGAGGGCTTCTTTTCTTCGGTCTCCGTGGCCTTCTTTTTGGTGCTGACCTCGGATTCCTTTTTGGTTGTTTTCGCCCGCTTCTCGCTGGTCTGGGCGGCCGAGTCATCGCCTGCCGGCGTGCTCTCAATTACAGCCGGCGTCTTCTTCGCCTTCGGCTTGTTGGGTTTGGCATCACCGACAAGTAACACGGTCAATCTCCGCGGGCCGTGCGCACCCAGGACCAGGATGCGCTCGATATCTCCCGTGCGGCTCGGCCCGGTGATGAATGTCATGAAACTGGGATAGCTACCCTGGTACTTTTGTGCGAGACGCTCATACGCGGCGGAGAGGTCGGGCTCGAGCTGCTCGGCACGCGCGATCACGATATGATGCGGCGGAAGCACGCTCAGGGCCCGCCCGCCGGAACTGCGGCTGGTGAGGCAGATGGAGCCAGTCTGCGCGACGAGGCATTCGCATTCGGTGAGGCCGGCATCGCAGGCTTCGAGCGCATTTTTATCGTACGACTCGTCGGTGTGGAGCAGGGTGATCGATTTCGGCAGGAGCGGCGCGAGTGCATCCGTGAGCCCGCCGCGGTGCAGGGCGATGCGGCTCCAGCCCTCGGCTTCGGCCAGCGCAGTGATCTGAGCCGCGGCCGCGGTAAAATCGCCGCAATCGTGAAACTCCGTCTTCAGTGCCACGCTCTGATGCACAAACAGCGCATGCCGCTCCTCATAGCTGTCTCCCACAGCCGGAAGCCATTGTCGAAACGGAGCAGTAACTAGTGTTTTGCCCGCCAATCCCGCAGGCGCAGACGCGTGCGCATGCGCCGGACCGTGATGGGAGTGCGAGCGGCGCCCGGGTAGCCGCAGCGCTTCCCGGATTCGTGCGAGGACGGTTTCACGATCGCCGTTCATCGCCGGGCTCCTTTCTTTTGACGCCACAAGTCACGGAAAGTCTGCGGCGAGGCCTGCGGAAAGTCGCGCGTTTTTGTCCAAGGCTGGAGCGGATCGAGCGGCGTGCCTTCCACGAGCGGATGCAGCAGTTGCCCGAGCGGTGCAAGATGCGCGCCCATTTGATAAAGCCACGGTCGTTTCATGGCAAAGGCGAATAAGCGCCAGAGCCATTTCTCCCACCCGAGCGGCTTTTCCGCCGCGGCGTTGCGCCGGTTATGCAGAAGGTGATGGTGAATATCGATCTTCACCGGGCAGGCCTCCGTGCAAGCGCCGCAAAGCGAAGACGCGCCCGAGAGATGTTTCCAATCCTGCAAGCCGCGGAAATGTGGCGTAATCACCGAGCCGATGGGGCCTTGATAAGTCGTGCCGTAAGCATGGCCGCCGATGTTTTTAAAAATCGGGCAGACATTCAGGCAGGCGCCGCAGCGAATGCAGTGAAGCGCGTCGCGCTGCTCGGGATCGGCGAGGAGCTGCGTGCGATGGTTATCTAGGAAGACGACGTGAAATTCCTCCGGCCCATCCGATTCGCCCGGCGCGCGGGGCCCGCCAAACATGGAGTTGTAACAAGTAAGCCACTGGCCCGTGCCCGCCGTAGCTAGCATTGGCAGGAAAAGCGCGAGATCGGCGAGGCGCGGCACGACCTTTTCGATGCCCACCAGTGCCACATGAATGCGCGGGAGCGCCGTGGTGAGCCGGGCGTTGCCTTCATTTTCCGTGATGGAGATCATGCCGGTCTCTGCCACGATGAAATTCGCGCCGGAGATGCCCATGTCGGCTTCGATATATTGGCGGCGCAGGAAACGTCGCGCAATCATGGTGAGTTCCTCAGGGCTGTCCGTCTTCGCCGAGCCGAGCTCGCGCTCAAAAAGCGCGCTGATCTCGTCGCGCCGCAAATGCATGCACGGAAAGACGAAATGATACGGCGCTTCGTGCCCGAGCTGCTGGATGAATTCACCCAGATCGCTTTCCACCACTTTGTAGCCTGCTTTTTCGAGAGCGTCGTTGAGGTGGATTTCCTCGCTCGTCATCGCCTTGGATTTAATGATCGAGCGCACCTGGCGATCGGCCGCAAGTTTCAGGATGTAATCGCGGGCTTGCTGCCCATTGCGTGCCCAGAAGACCTTGCCGCCGCGGCTCGTGAATTTTTCTTCAAATTCGCACAAGTAATCGGCGAGATGATTGACTGCTTCGTATTTGGCCTCCGATGCGGCATCGCGTGCGGCCTGCCAGTCGTTAAACGTCGCCTTCACCTCATCGCGCTTTACCTCATAACCGCGCAGCGCCCGCCGCACGAACGAGCGCCGCGGGGCGTCGGCGGTGGTGCGGGCGGTGTCGGTTTGGAATTGGGTTTGCGCGGACATGGTTTGGCAGTGGGAGGAGGGGATTACAGTTAGCAGAGAGTGATCAGGAATCAGTAATCAGAATTGGGTATTCAGCGGCGGGCGGCAGGAGGGGGAGGTCATCTTTAGACCTAATCTTTAACTTTATCTTAATCATCGCGCGGAGCGCGAAACGGTAAAATGGTGGCGTTGCGCGCTTCACGAACCCGCGACAATCGATCCCGCCATCTTTCCGTTTCGGCTTCCAGCCGAAGATTAAGTTAAAGATTAGGTTTAAAGAGACCTGCCATCCGGCCCTCGCGGCGCACCCAAAAAGATCACTATTCATTTGGCCTCGCACCTTCATTCGCTCGCCAAAACCTCCGCCAGATGCAGCGATTTCACCACCCGCGGTGCATGCCGATCCATCCAGCCCTGAATCTGCATCAGGCAACTCGAATCATTGCTTACCACGTAATCCACATTCGTCCCGAGGATCGAGTCGCACTTCACCTCGGCCATGGCGCTGGAGATTTGCGGAAATTTCACGGCAAACGTCCCTCCGAAACCGCAGCACGATTCCTGATCCCCCATCTCCACCAGTTCCAGCCCGCGCACGGCGCGCAGCAGCTCGCGCGGCGCTTGTTTCGTGTGCAATTCGCGCAGGCCGTGGCAGCCGTCGTGAAACGTCACCTTGCCTTCAAAGCGCGCGCCCACATCGCGCACGCCGAGCTTGTTCACGAGAAAATCGGAAAATTCAAACGTCTTCGCGGAAAGCTCCTTCACCGCCGGCTCCTCTGGTTTCCCCGCGAAAAGCTCGGGATAAAAAACCTTGAACATCGCTCCGCACGAACCCGACGCGGAAACCACCACCTCGGCATCGCGAAATTGCCGCATCTGCGGCCGGGCGACCTCGCGCGCTTCCTCCCAATAGCCGGAGTTGAAAGGCGGCTGCCCGCAGCACGTCTGCCCCTCGGGATAATCGATCTCGTGGCCCAGCCGCTCCAGCACGCGCACGATGGCCATGCCCACGTGCGGGTAGAGCGAATCGATGAAGCAGGGAATGAATAGGGAAATGCGCATGAGAGCGGCAAAAGGTGGAGGGAAAAGCCAAAATTGGCCAGCACTACGTACATGTGCGTACGCGGTGGAGTTCGCACTTGGCACCTGCCGCGCGGCTCTCTACACCGTGGCGCGATGTCCCGACACCTCGACTCCCTGCGCCAATGGATCCGCCAGCCGGCGGTGCGGGAATTCGCCGCCTGGTGTCTTCCAGCGCTGGTGCTGGGGATCATCCTGCGCGCGCTGCTCATGGCGCAATTGCCGCATGCGTTTTATCACGACGATTCGCCGGATGTCCTAACCACGCCGGACAGTCTGCTCTTCAAGCATCGCTGGGAATTACATAGCAAAAAGACGTTCCTTGTTCCGTTGCTTTATTGTGTGCCCTTTGTGCTGCACCTCCATGCGGGTTTTCTGATCCCGCTGGTGCAGCACCTGGTCGGGCTGAGCGTCGTGGTGGTGGTGGGCGCATTGTGCCGGCTGTGGTTTGCCTGCTGGCGGTGGTTTATCATTCCGCTCACGCTGCTGGTGGCCGCCGATCCTTTTCTCCTGTGGTTTGAGCATTGCCTCATGCCGGAATCGACCTACGTCTTTTGCACGGTGCTCCTGGCGCTCGCCGGAACGCTATATACCATGGAGCGCAGCCGCTCGCGGCTCATTTTTCTCTGCGTAGCGCTCACGCTGGAAGCTGGGGCCAGGCCGGAAGGAAAGCTGCTCTTTGGTTTTGCCCTCTTTCTTCTCGTGCTCCTCCATGCCAGTGACTGGCGCGTTACTTGGCGGCGCATCGCGGCGGTGGCGGTGCTGGGGATAGCCCTGCATTTCGGCACGAAAACGTCGCAGGCCGGTCTGTTGCTCTATACTTCCGTGGCCCGGCTCACGCCCGTGGAGCTGAAATGCGCGCCGGGCTTCGATCCGTACATCGCTCCCATCCGCCAGCATTTGCAGGAGCGCTGGAATGACCGCCAGGCCTTTCCTAAAGTAACGGATCGCTCCCAGGTGGCCGATGCCGTCAAACAGTATCTGCTCGAGCATCCCGGCCTGCTGGAGGTCAAGCGCCACCGCAGCGTGAACCAGTTCTGCACGAAGCTGGCCATGGAGACTTGCAAGCGCAACTTTTCGCAGTTGCCTGCGCTTGCCTATTATAAATTCCGCGAGACGGCCACGCTCATGCCCAGCGGACTTTTTGACCACGATTGGCTTTTCGATTTTCAGCACGATGCTTATTTCGGTTCGCTGGAACGGCTTTACCGCATTTCTAAAATTCTCACGGGACAATCGATTAAAACGGAACGCGATTTGGATGCCTTTGTGAAAGATCACTACGAGGAAGTGCCATGGTTCAACGTGCTGGCCAATCACTGGCTGGATATTGCCAATTCCTGGCGCCTGCCCGATCAGGTCATCCGCGTGCATGCGGATAAGGTAACCTTTCCGGTCACGCATCAGGGAATTCCCTGTTACTTTATCATCGGAGGCCTAGGGGTGCTCGCGGTGATGCTGCGGCGCGGCTCGCTCCAGCCGTTTCACATCGCCTGGGGGCTCTCGCTGCTCGGGCTCTTTTTTGTGGTGATCCTCACGGCCAATGTGAAGCCGCGCTTCCGGCTCGTCTTCGAGCCGTTTTGGTTTATTTATATCGGGCTGTTGCTTGATACGACCATCGCCGCCATCCGCGCACTGGTGACGAAGCCCAAGGTCTCCGTGCAGGCGAAGCCGCAGCAAATGGAGGTCGCGGCATGACGGCCGGGCGTTCACGCCCGCACTTGCTGCTGCTTGCGCTGGTCGCCGCGGCCACGGCCATCCTGTTTTTGCAGGAGCCGGGTTTTGGCGACGATTTCACCTACTGGAATTTCGCCTTTCGCTTGCATGAACTCGGCCTGAAAGCATGGCTCAAAGGCAGCTTTCACGATCTGCGCTGGCCGGTCTGGATCGTCTGCTGGCTCGTGCAGGGCGCGATGGGGCCAGGCTTGCTCTCTTACTATGCAGAGCCGGTGCTTTACTTGATGGCCGGGGCCATGCTCGCTTTTGCTTTTGGGCGAATGATCACGCAATCCGTGCGCGTGGCGTGGGGATGCGGGCTGGCGTTTCTCTTTCATCCGCTGCTCGACACGGTGAGTTACCGGCCCATGCCCGACCTTTCCGAAGGAGTGTGGGGCGCGGCCACGGTGCTCTGCTGGTGGGCGCTCATGTGCGCGCCTTCGCGAGCGCTCTCGGTTACTTGGGCGGCGCTCACCGGGGCCTGCATCTATATCGCGGAGTCCAATCGCATCACCGGCGTTTTCATCGTGCCGGTGCTGTTACTTTCCACCTGGCTGCATGCGCGCCGGCGTTTTGGGTGGCTCATCGCGGCGGGTGCATTTGCGCTGCTTTTCTACATCGGCGAATGCGCTTTCTATCACTGGCTCTTTAAAGATTGGCTGCACAATCTGCACGCCAATCTCGGCGGCAAAGGCCACAAAGGCACCGAGCCGATTGCTACATGGAAGCTGCCCGTGCGTTTTCTTTCCTCGCTGTGGAAGGGGGCGCTGCTCGCGCCGCTGTATTGTATTCTCACGCTGGTGGGGCTTCGCGTCGCCTGGAAATGGCGCAGCTCCGATGAATCCGCTCCCGCCTCGGTGCGGCCCGAGTCGCTCGGTCCAGCGGTGCTCGCTCGCGTGATGGTGATCTGGCTGGTCACACTCTATCTCGAGTACTCCTGCGCGCCGCAAAGCGTCTGGCCGTGGCGTCCGCTCATCCGCGACGCGGAGCGTTTTCTTTGCGGCATGGCGGTGCCGATGTCTGTGCTCCTTGTGCTCGGTGCGGCGTGGCTCTTGCAGCTTCCGGCTGTGCGCAGCCGCGCGGCGGGACGCTGGGTTCCGCAGCATCCGCTCGCCACGGGCGCGGCGGCATTTGTGATCCTGGCGCTGGCCACGTGGCATGCGCGCGGCATTTTCAGCCTCGGCTATGCGCCGGAGATGAGTCGCTATATGCAGAGCCTGCCCGCGGGCACCAAGGTATTTACCCACGAGTCGATGCGCGGCGTGGCCTTCCTGGTCGATGCTTCCGCCGCGCGGCGCTTGCACTGGCTCGCCGAGCGGGAAATTTTGCAAAAGAGTCCCGCGCTTGAAGCGAAATCCGCGCAAGCTGATGAATTCTGGTACGCGCGCAAACTAGTATGGCTGAACGTGCGCAAGCAGCTCGAGAAAAAGAGCGCCGAGCCCGAGCCGCCGCTCGCATCCTATTTCGATACGCCGGAGCAGAATTGGCGCATGGTGAAATTGCTGGCCAAAAGCGGCGACACACCGGATCTCATCTTTTACCGGCGGCGCACGCCTGCCGATCCCGCGCCGCTCATCCTCGGCGCAGATTCCGCGGAATTTGCCGGAGCATTTCCCAAGCTGCCCGCGGAGTGGAAAGGCGGACCGAAAGATCAATTTAAGAAAGGCACATGGAATGTGCCCGGCTCGCTGCAGGGAAAATTCGCGCGCATCGAGATCGAGGCCGCATCGCAGACAGTCGAGCCCCTGCACATCCAGCTTCATTTCCTGCACGGCACGCGCGAGGACTCCGCCTTCGTGCTCAAACCCTACCTGCATACCGCGCCCGCCAAGGAATTTTTCGCCCTGCAAATCCCCACGGGCGCCGAGCGCTGCGAGGTGCAGATGCGCATGCTGCGCAATGCCAAGGATGTGAAATTCACGGGATTCCGCGCCGTGGTGGAGTAAGGGGGCTGGGAGCGCCGGCATCCTTGCCGGCGAGTTTCTTGCCCCTTTGGATTATCAAGTAACGGATCGTTCCGCGGGTCACATTGTTTCCTACCCAGCCACACCTAAATGAGGCTCGCCGGCAAGGATGCCGGCGCTCCCAGAGGCCGCTCTCCGTGATCCGCACACCCGGAATCCCCGCAGTTTTCTCTTCCGTTCCGCGCATGGCCGGGTAACAGATACGCGCCACCCACCCTGCCAACCATGGACCCGTCCTACCTGCTCCACGAATTCGGACCGCGATACTTCGCGTGGGCAGTGTTCTTTTGCGCCATCTTTGAAAACGACGTGACCTTTATCATGGCCGGCGTTTTCGCCGCGACGGTGCGGCCGCACCCAAATCTCTGGATGGGCGTGCTCGCGGGCGTCGCCGGGGCGCTGTGTCACGATTCCTTTTGGTTTGCCATCGGGCATCGACAATCAAATTGGATCAAGACCACGCGGGCCTGGCGCAAGGTGGGCCCGCAGATCGAGCAATGGGCGGCGCGTTGGGGTCCGCTCGAGTTGTTTTTTTGCCGGTTCATCCCCGGCACGCGCAATGGCAGCCAGCTTTTCTGGGGCGTGCAACGGCTGCAGATTTGGAAATTTTATCTCATCGATGCCGCGTCGCTCACCATCTGGGGCACGATGCTCGTTTTTCTCGGCCTGAAGTTCAGCCAGCGAGCCGAATCGTGGATCGGCAAGGTACGGCACAAGCATCTTGGCCGCTACATGCTGGTGGTGCTGCTCATTACGGCGCTGATCTATTATACCGTGCGCGCATTCACGCGGCACGAGATCGTGAAGCACGGCAAACTGCCGGAAGATCCGCGCGCGGACTGAGTTTTGTAGCGGAATGCGCTTTAGTTTGGCCACCTACCACCTAAGGACAGCTCCAATGGCGCCACAGATAACCGCTGAATAAGTCCCGATTCGCATGATTGATGGAACATCCGGATAAGTAGGTACGTGGGCTGGTTCGGCAATTTTTAGGATTTGCACGTGCCGATGCTCCTCTTCGCCGCGCAGTGAGTCATGAATGGAACCGGTCAAGGAATTTGCCGCTCTCGAGGCGCCCGACGGGTCCGCATCAATGGTAGAAATCTCATAAAGATCTGGCGCTTTTGTCTGATGCAGAGCGACGTGAGTAGGGAGCGGACGCTCCATAATCTTGGAATACTTTTGTTTGGCGCTCTCAAAAGCAGCGGAGAGTTTCGGGCCATCCACCGTTGGGATAAGTAACCGGAATTCCGTGGCAGCGGTATAGAGGCGAGGTTGAGCGTACGAGTATGCGCCGGCCGCAACCAGGCAAAGAGGCGCGAGGATAAGGAGCAGGATTCCGAAGATTCGCAAAATAGTGTTCATCGTACTGTTTTTGGATTCCGTAAGGACTTTTGCGGTTTGAAGGCCGTGATAAGCTGGTAAGGTGACATAGTAATCCGATATTCAGCCACCATGAAAGCGAAGCTTTATAAAGCCTCCAATCTCCTACTCCTGGTAGCGATCTTGCTGCTGAAATTGAATTGAATGATATGCTGAAAGACGAAGAAATCCGCATCGAAATAGGCAGAGCGGTCGGCGGCGACTGCATGAAGATCATTCATCTGCCGACCGGCATTTGTCGCGGTAAAGGACCTCCGATCGGGTCGGGCAGGGAAGTGCATGAATTCAGGCGGCGCGCTCTTCGAGAGATCGAAAGGGAGCTGAGAGAAAAAGGGTTGGTGGAGTATCTAAATTTCGGAATTTCCTATTCGAATAAGTCTGGCAGTACGCAAGATGAGATCCGGCTGCACGTCAATCGACTATCTGTCGTCACATCGAAAGGTATGGAATACGGAATCCGGTGGAATGAGATTTACAGGCTGTATACCTATCGACCGGATGTGATAACAGAATCGTGCCGTGTGATTGGCTTCGATTTCGAAAATGGCGAATTCATCGAGGTTGACGATTCCATGCAAGGATTCGGTGAGATGCTTTTGCGATTGGGTGAGCATGTTGTGCTCCCGGTCGATTATCAGGAACAAGTTAACGCGACAAAAAGTGGACAGGCGCACATTACTCTTTACCGCCGACCATGAGAGAAAATGGAAAAGCCCAGGGAATTTTGGTGAAGAAGAAAATTAACAACGGCGAAAGCGAAGTTGGCTCGACGTGGGTCGCGTGCTGACCTTCAGGCATCTATTGGTATCAATATCAACCATGGCTATGTAAGTCTGCAACTTGTGACTGAAAGTACTCTCAGACGGAAATTCCGGATTTTCACTTTAGGGCGCGTTTTGATCGCCGCGGTTGTTCTCTTTATCTTCATCGCAGTTCCTTGCACGCTGCGAGATGTGGAAAATCGTGTCAGAACGGGTCAGGACGTCGCATTTACGACTGCCATTAGCATAGCTTTGCGCGCTTATCACGAGGATCACCACGAGTATCCAGCATCTCTCGAAGCGGCAGATTTTCAGCCATATCTCCGCGATGTTTACCGTCCTAACGATTTTGACCAACCGTTTCTACGCCAAGGGCACTTGAAGTACTTTCCTCCCGCGCCGGATAGCGAGCCGACCTTTATCATTATCCGCACGAAGACACCGCGCGGTGACTATATCGTTCAGCTAGACGGAAACCGAATCTTCCAGGAGTCTCGGTGAAATTAGGACAATGCGATTTACTCCGCTGGCTTTGCGGAAGGAGTTTCCGGCGTCGATGCACCCGGGCCAACGATTGCTAGTTCCGGTGAGCCTTCGCCTTCCGCGCGTTGAAAAAGCGCGCCGATTTCGACGGCGACGGCGGCGCCTTCGCCATGCGCTTTGGCGCATGCAGGGCTGGCGGCACGGCCTTTGGAATTGTAGTTAACGGTCGCCTTGGCCAGTGTGGGCGGCGCACCATTGATCCGCGGATAACCAAACGTCACGGTTGCTTTGGGCACATTCGAAGCCGGAATTTTCTGCGTGGAGTAGATTTCCACGAAAGCCGCGTGTTTGTTCCAGAAAGTAAAATCCGTTCCCTCAAAACGCAGGCTGCCGACCCAAGTAACGGCACCTGTTTCGTGCGAGGTGACAATGCAGTGAAACCAGGTGCGCGGCTTCTCTTCCACCGTCTCCGTATCTCCCTTCACGATGCTATAAGTGTATGTACCCTTGGTCCACGCAAAGGGCCGTCGCACGCTGCAAAATTCGCCTTCATAGCCGGCGCTCTCGCAGAGCCCGTCATTCGCCATGCGCACTTCCTGGAGTCCGATTTTGGTTGTCTTATCGTTCGACCATCGGGAAAAAATGGCGCCTTTTCCCGGGAAAACGCGCGTCTGATCGTCTTTGGATTTCCAGCCGTTGATATTCGTTTGCAGGCCTCCGTAAAACTGCATACCATTGATCTCCGCGATCCCCGCCGGGGAAACGTAAAGATTATATTCCGAGGGAATATCCCGATCGAGGGTCACATCGATGGAGAGATTTTCGAAATGTTCCGTGGGCGCTTTGAATCGCCACCAAATATCCGCGAGATGCCAGGGCAGTTTGGGAAGCGTGATCCCGGCTTCCTTGGCCATGTCGGCGATCGGGGTTTGAACAGCGGTGAGTTCCTCCGCGCTCCCCGTCCCGGCAAACCCGATCCATGCGGAGATCACGAAAAAGATCGAAGCAAGCCGCTTTTTCAACTTCGCCAGCGCCAGCGCGTTTATACCGAAACAAGTAACAATGCTCATGCGCTTCACCAGGCGGCAGCCGGGATCGGCTGTCCGGGATTGAGCGCGATCTGGGACAGCAGGGCATCCCGGCGCATCCGGGCTTCTTCCAGCGACTTGGTCTGAAGAGAGTGGCGCACGCGTTCCTTGGTAAATTGCGTGGGATACACTACATAGTGAACAAACCATGTGCCGTTGTTGTTCCAGAGGTGGTGATTGGGATTGCCGGGCTTTATGCGCGCGGCGAGTTGTGGAAACATAGCAGGGAGTTTGGTGTGTGAGTTCTGTGTCGGAGAAAAGGGCGATGTCAGCGTTCTAGGAGATGCGGTTACTTGGTGGCTGCGGAAAATGTCATCGGCGTTTGGCGGCAAAGGGAGATTGCCGGCCAAATCTCAAATCCGTGCATCGGTGGCGTTTCGTCACTTCGCTTGTTGAAAACGCCGTTTCCGGCATTTTGCCCGAACAAATCCGATCCTTTTGAATACAAGGCTCCATGACGATTTGTTCATTGTTTTTCATCGATTTCTGGGAGGGAGAGTGCTTGGAGGTAACGAAGATCACCTTATCTACCGGGGAGTTTTCCGTCGTGGTCTTTTTCCTTTCCTCCGATGCGGAAAAAATACAAATTACGGCGTTTTCTTTCCCATGCCCGCTCACGCCGACAAAAACAGGCTCTCTGTCCAGAAGCTCCGCGAAGAGATCCTGCGCGCCGCGCCGGGCCTGGCAGCCGCGGAGGAGCTTTTCGATGCCCTGCACGATGTCGTCTTCTGCGTGAAAGATCGCCGGCGGCGCTACGTGGCCGCCAATGATGCCTTCATCAAGGCCGTCGGACTGCGCACGCGCGCCGAGATCCTGGGCCGCACGGCGCGGCAGGTTTTCCCCGTGCATCTCGCGGCCAACTACGAGCAGCAGGACGAGCTTGTGTTTTCCAAAGGGGTCACCGTGCGCGACCGGCTGGAGATGGCCACGCGGCGCGATGGAAGCATCGGATGGTTTGTCTCCCAGAAAGTGCCCGTGCGCGATGCGGAAGGGCGCATCGTAGCTTTGACCGGGATCTCCCGCGACCTCGCCACGCCGGCGGCGAAGGGCGAGGCCTTGAGCCCGGTGGGCGAGGCGCTCGATGCCCTGCACCGGGATTTCAGCGGCGCGGTGCGAATTGGCGACCTCGCGCAAAAGACCGGCCTGTCGTGGAGCCAGTTTCAGCGGCGCGTGAGCGCGATGACCGGCCTCACCCCGCGGCAATTGCTCACCAAAGCGCGCATCGAAGCGGCCGTGGAAGCGCTGCGCGGCACCGACGCTTCGCTCGGCGACATCGCCGTCGATTGCGGCTTTTACGATCAGGCGGCCTTCAGCCGGCAGTTCCGTGCGTTCACGGGCTTGTCCCCCGGGGAATATCGCCGGGCATTTCGCAGCACGAGCCTTGCCGGCGCGAGGCCGCGCTCAGGCTGAGAATTTCTGTCCTTTTACTTGTTGAAAATATTTCCCGGCAAAGGGCAGACCGCCGATCGCGGGCAATACATAGCGTGCCGTGCAGAGAATGCCCAGCGCTGCCGCGGTGGGCGCATCGAAATACGGCGCATAGAAAAGCACCAGCGCGGCATCTCTGGTTCCCACGCCGGCAAAGGTTAGCGGCAGCAGCCCGGCGAGGATGGCCAGCGGCGAAAGCGCGAGATTTGCCAGGAAGGGCGCATAGGCTTTGATGGCAAAGATGAACATCCAGATTTGGAGCAGATGGAGAAACCAGATGAAAACGGAAGTGATGGTTACTTTAGCGAGACGGGTTTTACTTTCCCAAAAGTAACCGTGCATCTCCGTCCAGGACGCGGCGAGCCTCGTTACTTTACCTCTCATTTTCCCCGGGGCAAATTTGGCCGCGAGCTCAAAGAAAAATCCGGCAAAACGCGTCGAAGCCAGCAGCAGCAGCCCGACGACGAGCATGGCGCTCACCCCCGCGGCCATCACCCAAAAAAACGGATTGCTCTGCAAATGGATCGACGGATCGACCGCGCACCAGGCCAGGCCAAAGACGCACCAGAAAAGCAGCGAGAGCATGTCACACGCTTTTTCAAAGACCACGAGCGACAAAGCCAGCGAGCCATCCAGGTGCCCGCGGTCTTTCATGAAATACGCCTTGGCGATGTCCCCCATCTTCGAGGGCAGCACGAGATTGAGCACGCTGGCGACGAGGATGAGCCGGTTGGCCTCGCCAAAGCCGAGCTGGCCTGCGCGCGGCATGAGCTGCTGCAGCCGCCACGAGGTAAAGAGCGTGAGCGGCACGACCATGCCGAGCGATAGCGCCATCCAGAGGCGGTCACACGAGGCAAAAATGGTGGCGAGTTTTTCGAGCTGCCCGTGCTGGCTGAGCTTCCAATAAATGAGCGCCAGAAGGCCGAGGCTGATGATGAGCGAGACGATTTTTTTCACGAAGGCGCGCAGTTGTAGCGCGCGTCCGCCCGTTTGTCACCCGATGAACGCGCAGAGCCATGGGGAACGGGAATGCCCAAAGGAACCGCTGAGAAAGGCGGCTGCAGGAGCGTCGTGTTCGCTCAGATTTCTTGTGCGCTCTATGCTCGTATTCACAGCATCCTCTGCGTATTTCTGCGAACTCTGCGCCTCTGCGTTCATCTGCCGTCCGTGCTGCTCTGCCGCCTCTGAACGTTGAAAGTTCGGTCAAGCGGCGCGGAGCCTTTTCGAAACTAACCATCCTTCCCATGCTCAAGTTCATCCTTTTGTTCTTTCTGTTCTCCGCCGCCACCCTCCCAGCCGCGGAGCCTCCTCCGCGCCGCTCTCCCTCCGAGGTCCTGCTCATTTACAATGCCGACAGCCCGGTCTCCAAATCGGTCGCGGACGCTTATTCCCAGGCGCGCTCCATCTCAAACATCCTGGCCATTCATTGCCCCGATTCCGCAATCGCCACCAGAAACGAAACCGTTCCGCTCAGCACGTTCAATGAAGCCGTCGCCGGGCCGATTCGGACTTTCCTGGCAGGCCACCACGGCATCCAATTCATCGTTCTCACCAAGGGCGTGCCCATTCGCGTCGTCGGCGCTGAGACCGGTTGCCGTCCCGAGAATAGCGCGCTGAGCACGCCGCTCGCCTCGTCTTTGGATAGCCAGCTTTCCGCCTTGGATTACCAGGATCTGCCCGGCGCCGTGAAAATCCAGATCACCGGTTCCGGCGCGACGGGCTTCGGTTGGTCGAATCGCTATTACGATGCGCGCGAGCCGTTTTCTCACGCTAAGTTTGGTGGCTATATCGTCACGCGGCTCGATGGCTATACCGAGGCCGACGCCAAGGCCCTGATCTCCCGCGCCGCGCTCGCGGAAAAGGGACTGGGCAGCGGCAAGATCCTCCTCGACGCACAGCCCAAATTTGGCCTCGGTGACAAGTCTTCCGAACCGGCGCCGGTCAAGGAGAAGATCATTCGCGACGAGGCGCCCTGGCCCACCTACAATGCCGATATGCTTCACGCGCATGATATCCTTGCAGCGCGCGGCATTCCCGATGAGCTCGACCTGGATCCGGCTTTCGTCGGCGACCGTTCCGATTTGCTCGGCTACTCCTCCTGGGGCAGCAACGATCCGAAATTCTCCGCGAAAGCTTACCAATCCTTGTCGTTCGCGCCCGGCTCAATCGCGGATACGGCCGTTTCCACGAGCGCCCGCACATTTCTGCCGACCCACGGCGGCCAGTCCCTGCTCACCGATCTGATCGCGCACGGCCTTACTTGTGGAAAAGGCTATACCGACGAACCCTTGCTCCAGGCCATCGCCTCGCCGACGATTCTTTTCGATCGTTATACTTCCGGCTGGAACATGGCCGAAAGCTTTTCCGCCGCGTCCCGTTTCGTCGGCTGGGAAGACATCATCGTCGGAGATCCGCTTTGCGCGCCGTATTCTGGCCAGGCTAAGAAATGAGGTTCTTTGCTATTTAGACTGAAGGGAAAGAAAAGGGGATGCGAGCCATGGTCCGCATCCCAATCTCGGTTCAAATGGCTGCTACGATTTGTTGCCTGCCTCGAGTAGCGCTAGAGCAGTTCATGTTTTCCTTGAAAAGCCGCTGCAGCCGGCCCCACCGGGGCCAAAGAATAAAGCCTGGGGCAAAGCGAAGCGACGCCCCAGGTATTGCACCACCATATTCGCCAAGTGCTGTAAGCACGCCGCAGAAAGATAGTTACGTGCTTACAGCACTCGTCTCGCGTGGTGGCAGCATACCCAGGACTTCGCTTCGCTGCGTCCTGGGCTTTATTCTTCAGCCCCGACGGGGCTGGCTATCGAAAAAGTGAACTGCTCTGAGGTAAGCGCCTTATCGCTCGGGAGAGGTTTGATAATGATTCCAATGATCGCCTTTGCCGTTGCGTTGGAGCAGCATCAAGGCATCAGCGATGACGCACCTCGATTCAGGGCGCCTGCCAAGGCTCCCTTTTTTCCACTGGATTCCGGCTTTAAAATGAGTGGGTTTTGGCGCAGGCTGTGCCATCGACATCAAATTGCCAGATATGCGGAGCTTACAGCGCCCTTGGCTAAGTTTCATTTTCCTGCTGTTCACCGGCTCAGCTCAGCGTGCCTTCGGTGAATCAGTTTATCCAGGTCCTAATTGGGAATATGGAAGCAATGGCCTTGTCCCAGGGACCGTTCGTGAATTGGACGCCTTCGTTCGGACGCTCGACACTGCCGGCTTGATGGTGGTGAAGAATGGCCGCGTGATCTATGAATATGGCGACGTTCAAAGACTCAGTTACTTGGCTTCCGCACGCAAGAGCGTTCTCTCGATGCTGTATGGACCTTACGTTGCCAGCGGAAGCATTCGGCTCGAAGCCACTCTCAAAGAGCTTGGCATGTCCGACATCGGAGGACTATTGCCAATCGAAGAACGTGCCAAAGTCATTGATTTGATCACAGCGCGCTCCGGAGTCTATCACCCCGCAGGCTATGATGGCGATATGCTGTCCATCGCTCCTAAACGCGGCAGCAAGAAGCCGGGCGACTACTGGCTATATAGCAATTGGGATTTCAATGCAGCCGGTGCTGCTTTTGAGCAGATGACGGGCAAGAATATTTACGATTCCCTTCGCGATGATCTCGCCATTCCCATCGGAATGCAGGATTTCGACCGACGAAGACAACAGAAAAGCGGAGATCTGACGCAGTCGCAATACCCCGCATATCCTCTTGTGCTCTCGACGCGCGATATGGCACGTTTGGGGCTTCTCATGCTTCGGCAAGGGAAATGGCGCGAGCGCCAAATCATTCCGGCTGAATGGGTGCGCCTCAGCACGAGTGTCCGAACTCCCGTGACGGAAATGCAACCCCCGGATGCTCGCGCCGGTCCATTTGGTTATGGTTATATGTGGTGGGTGTGGGATGGTCCGTTCGCCACCGGCCCATTTAAGGATGCTTATACAGCTCAGGGCGCACATGGCCAATATATTACGATCCTCCCGGCGCTCGACATGGTGGTAGCCCACAAGACTTTGTCCACGGGCGACGTGAGCGAGAAAGACTACCTTCGTTTTCTGGACCTTCTGACCGGCCAGCATCCGGCCTCGCCGGCTGAGTTGTCCATGTGGGAAAGCCTGCCTCAAGTCTATAATTCCTATGTGGGCCAATATCGACTTCTCCGCAATTTTACCTTGGGAGTTCAAGTAATGGTGAATCTGTTCGAAACCCATCGAGCGGGGACGGCTGCCGTTATGGCAGTCGGCCTTCTCATTCTTTTCATTGTCATCCTCCTCGTGCCCGTTTTCCGAAAGCGTGGTTTGGTGCTCGCCTCCCTTATCGTCATGCTCGGTTTGTCTTTCTGCCTCGCCACTTTGGCGATCAGTCGACTCGTTGTTCCGACACCTTCAGCGTTTGGAGTTCGCCGGGACGGCAACCGGCTTCAGATCGTAATTAGCTCCCCTCCGAAAGACGATCCTGCTGAATTCAATTTGCATCCTACATCGGTGACTACCTTTCTCATCGGGACGACCGGTGTACCGTTGAACTTTTTCCACGATGCTCAGGATAAAGTAACGCGCTTGACGGCGCGGCTCGATGGCAAACACGATTTTTCATTTGAAAAACTCTCCGATCAGCCTCCGGAACCTTTCGCTCCCGAGAAGGAGCGCGTCGCCATCAAACTCGACCCACACATTTATGACGCTTATGTGGGCCGATACACCTTCGCTTCAGATCGCTCGTTACCCGGCAACTCAACTGTCACCATCAAACGCGATGAAGACGCGCTCATCGTGGAAATTACAGGGCAATATCCTCAGGAATTCTTTCCGGAATCTGAAACCAATTTCTTCAATACCACGGAGGATGGACGGCTAGCTTTCCTCAAAAATGCGCGGGGAGAAGCGACGGGATTGATTCTGTTTGAGAATGGCCGTCGCCACGTCGGGGAAAAATTGGAAGACCATTGAAAGGGAAAGAAGAAGTATTCCCTCGTCCGGCTCACCTGTGCTGCGGTGGAAGCAGCAAGCAGTGGTAAACCACGAGCGCCGATACCGGGAGCAATAGCAACCAGCCGAAACCCGCGACCATCCAACCGGGCGTCTCGGTGTTGATGAGTCCTCCCCCGGCGGCATTTCCTTTGAACCCGCCGAGCGCTCCCGCAAACCACATAAACGTCACTGGGACCAGGAGCAATACGAATGGGACGCCTTTGCCATTGCGTTGGAGCAGCATCAGCGATGGCGATGCAGAGGGCGATTATTTTGCTCCCGCTCATTTCCGGTTTGCAAAGCAGGCAAAGGATGAGAAAGCCGAGAGCGCCAAAACCGTTAATGAACGTGATCTGATCGAGCGTGACCTCGTGGGAGGGTGGAACTGCTGAAACCAGCAACATCGGGAAATGTCCATCGTGAAGGAAAAACTGCCAGAGGGATGGAAACGCGCTCATCTGAAGGTTCCTCACTCTACGCTCCTTGCTCCGCGCCGCTCGTCCGCGGCGAGTAGTGCACATTTTTAGTATCTTTCCTATGTTGCGTAAACTTCTAGCGCCAGCAATGGAAAGGGAGAAAAGAAGAAGAAAGGGGATAAGAAGAAAGTCTATAAATAGGGTTGTGCGCCCCCACTACGGCGCGACCACCACTTCAAAGTCCGAGCCTTTAACTCGCCGCAATTCCTCGTGCAGCGGCGGGATGCGTTCATCGGGCGCGACGGAGATTGCCCAATCGATCCCATTATCTGCAACTAGCATTCCGTAGCGCTGCAGCGCGACGAGGATGGTGTGGGCTTCCGGAGAAAATCCACTCACGTCGAAGTCCTTCCGCAAGCGCAGCCGCTCGCCCATGCGCGGCAGATTAGCATCGGTGCGCCGGCTGGCGAAATGCGTGGCGGGCGCGATATAGGCTTTGCGCGATTTAGTCACCGTCACGCGGAGCGCGTGGTCGATGCTGCCGCGCTTGAGCTCGTCATAGCGCACCACGGCGGGAAAGATCGGCAGACCGGCGGCGTCCGTCGAGGTCCAGCCATCGGGCCGCAGTTTGTTAGCTTTCAAATCGAAGATTGATACTTGCGATGCATGCCAGCCTGAATCGGTTTTCTTGATCTGATAGAACTCGTAGAGCATGCGATTGATCGGGTCGATCACGCTGGCATGGCGATCACCGCCCTGGCCGAGCACGTCGCGCTGCACTTCATCGAGTGTGATATTCTTAGTCTTTGAGTTGCGGTGAAAATCCGCGGGCCAGCCTTCCACGGGAACGATATCGGGCAGGGGATAAGGACCTTTGTCAGATTCGCCGGCGTATTCGCCGAGCTGCACTTCGATACGCGGTTGATTCGGCGGCACGATGACGTAGGCCATGTCGTCATTGCAGCGCAGAGGCTTGGCTGGGCCAATCGACCCGACGATGGCAGCGGAGTCCGTGTGCAGAGGCCAGTCGGTGACTAGTTGATTCCACGGATTGTCTGGCGGGAAGACTTCGAGGGCGCTGACCACGGCGTCTGCTTCCGGCGTATTGAAAGCAATGGGCGCGGTAATGGACGGCATCTTCGCGGCATGAATGCGCTCGACCCGGGCGGGATCGCCGGCTCCGCGGCAGGCGAGGGTGCAGGCCGCCATTGTTGTAGCGGCCCAGAAAACGAAGAGACTGGGGGAGAATTTCATCGCACACAGGCAAGCACGGAACGCGGTAAAAGCTTAGGCTGATTGCCGCAAGCCGGCCGCTCCTGGAGGTGAAAGCGGGAAGTGTGTTGTACTGTACACCAAATATCCCTTTGCCCGCGAGAAAAGGAAGCGGAGATTTCTTCCACAAACGATGCGCGCTCTTGCTCGCCTCGCAAAACCACACCCCAAACAATCCAGTTCCCCGAAACGCACGCACCTGTCGTTTCACCCCCAGCTATGGCCATCTCCCCAGCCAAATCCACGGCCCTCCACGGGCTTTTCTCCTCGCGGCCGGCCCAAAGCGGCGACCGAACCTTTATCGTCTCGCGTAATCCTCTCACTAGTCTTCGCGGCAAATGCCGTTTTCAATTAAGGCGATATACGCAAGTGCTTCTTGCCGCCATAGGATGCGCGGCAGGTATTGTCTCCACGGATGGCGCCAGCGTCGGCGGCGACTGGAAAACCGTCTCGGTGAGCGGCGCGCAATGTCTGGTGACCAGCGTGATCACGCATTCGTCCGGTTTGGTCTGCATTCGCACGGATGTCGGGGGCGCCTACAAATGGGATCGCACCAATTCCAAGTGGATTCCGCTCACCGATTTCATCACCTTCGACAATCGCGAACACTATCAATGCGAATCGCTGGCCATCGACCCAAGTAACGCCAATGTCATCTACTACGCCGGTGGCAAAAAGAAGGGTCAATGGCTGCCCGGCGCCATCTATAAGACGACCGATGGCGGCAATTCCTGGAGCCAGCTCGGGCTGAGCAATATCCAGATGGGTGGGGGAGCCGATCGGCGCTGGGCTGGGGAGCGGTTAGCCGTGGACCCGGGCAATTCCAGTGTGGTGCTCTTTGGCTCCCGTGCAGCCGGCCTTTGGCGCTCTGCGGATGGCGGGTCCACCTGGTCTCAAGTAACCAGCGTTCCCACTGCCGCCGATACCTATGGCGTGCAGGTCGTGGCCTTTGATCCGGCGAAAAACGGCGTCGTCTTTGCCGCGGTGTCCGGCTCTGGCGTCTATCGAAGCACGGATCACGGCGCGACTTTTACCTCCATCGGTGGAAATACCAGCCCGCGGCGCGGGCAGATTTCCACGAGCGGCTCCTTTTGGTACACGCACGGCTCCGGCGTGAGCAAATATAACAGTGGGGCGTGGACGAATTTCACCCCGGGAGGAACTTCGGCGGTTTATTGCGGACTGGCCATCAATCCCAACAGCTCCTCAGACATCCTCGTGGGCACCACCGAGCCCTTCAGCGGCAACGAGAAAATCTATCATACCACCAATACCGGCACGAACTGGACGTTACTTACCAATTCGTTTTCCAGCACGGCGCCGTGGTTTACTAACTGGGGCTCGATGTGGACGAGCGGCATGGCCTTTGATCCGCTGAATACGAGCACCGTCTGGTGCGGACCGTGGCGCACGACTAACATTAGCGCTTCGACAGTGGCATGGGTGCAGCAGGAAGTAGGGCACGAGGAGGATTGCCTCGCGGCGCTCCTGTGTCCTCAGAGCGGGACCAATGAAGTGCTCACCGGGAGCTGGGACAATGACGGATTTGCCTTTGCTTCCAATAGCCTCAACGTCTGTCCGGCCCACGGTCTCGGCGTCTCGGGAAGCTGGAACGGAAATACCTGGGGGCTGGCTTACCAGCGAAGCAATCCCCAGAATATGCTGCGCATCGGTGCTCAAAGTTATAATGGCGGCAATGGCCTCAACGTCACCAAATCGACCAATGGCGGCGCGACTTGGACGCGGTTGACTGGCTTTTCCACCAATCATTTCCCAAGTGTCTGTGCCGTCTCCGCGACGAATGGAAACAACATGGTGGTGCTTTGCAGCCATTCCTATTCGAGCGATCCCACGGGCAATAGCTGGCCGAGTTCGCTCACCGATTCGTCGCCGTGGCAATACACCACGGATGGCGGCACCACCTGGCACACGAGCAGCGGTCTGCCCACGCCCATTAACTATGTAGGGCAAAGCGCATTTTTTCTGAATCTGGCCGCCGATGGCGCAAATGGCAGCAAATTCTACTACTACGACAACACCACGACTCCCACGCTCTACTCGAGCACCAATGGCGGCCAGTCATTCTCCGCCGTTTCCGTATCGGGATTGCCGGGTGGCTGGAGCAGTTGGTGGCAGCTCAAAACACGCCCCGATGTCGAAGGCGATCTCTGGCTTTCCGTGGATCACGATTCGCTAAACTATATCAGCGGCTCGCGGGATTCGACCGTGGAAGGGATCTACCATTCCACGGATAGCGGGGTGCATTGGACGAAGCTGGCGAATGTCAGCCGGGCGTGGATTTTTGGCTTCGGCATGCCGGTGAACAATGGCGGCCCGGCTGCGCTTTACTTGTACGGCCGTGCGAACACAGACACCATCGACACGATCTATGAGTCGACGGATCTCGGAGCTTCGTGGGTGAATATCCAGGCGCCGTCCAATTACCTGGGAGACGCGCCTTTCGTCATCGAGGGGAGTTGGCAAACGCCGGGCCGCGTCTTTGTCGGCACGAGCGGACGCGGCGTTTTCTACGGCCAGGGCGTGACTGGCTGGTACGAAGCGGAAACGCTGTCCGTGGCGGCGCAGACGGCTGGGGTGACTTACCGCCTTTCGAGCGATGGCCGGTTTAGCAATGACACCGGCGCTTACTTCGATGCGACTGCGGTTGGGCAGTATGTTACTTTAGACCTGCCAAATATCGCCGCCGGCAGCTACGACGTGCGCATCGGCCTGAAGAACTGGAACAACAAAGGCCAATGGCAATTGGCGATTTCGCGCATGGATCAGCAGGGCTCGCCGACCAATCTCGGTTCGCCCGTGGATCAATATGAGGCCGGAGAAGATTTCACCGAAGTGGACCTCGGCCTTTGGAGCCCGGCAACCTCGAGCGACAAAGCATTCCGCTTCATGGTCACCGGCAAAAATGCCAGCAGCACCGGCTACGGCATCGCCCTCGACTACATCAATTTGATTCCGCAGTAATTTTTGCAGCAGGAGGGCCAGGGGCACACGATGGTCGAGTCATCGCGGTGCCCCTGGCCTATTTTTTTGCCGGTCCTTGACAAACAGGGAATGCATTCGTGGGCGATCTCACCGCCCCGTCCACACGGGTGCCAGCCACGCGATGGGTTTTGAAGGATCGGCCCCCGGCGCGTCGCCGCCGCCGGCATTCCACACGCGCACAAAGAAATAATGGCTGGTGCTGTCCTGGATCGTGGGCTTCCAAGTAACCGCATGTGCCGGGGTTTCCGGCGTGAAGGTTTCCGCGACTTCCCCGCCGTCTTTCACGATGTCGATCTTGGTTACTTTATCCTTGGGATTGTCCGTGTCCGGATCGCTGATGGAAATATCAAACTGCAATGCGTCGGGCTGATCCAGCGTTGAGCCCATGATCTTGCCATTCACCGTGTAGCGGCATTGGATATTGGTATCGAGCGCGGCGTAGGTGCGGCGGTGCTTCATCGCGTCCAGGATCGCCGCCTTTGTCTTCTCGGTGGCGAGGACAAAGGTGCGCGAAGTGTGTTTACCAATTCCGGTCAGGCCGTGATTGTCGTTGCCGCACACGGGCGAAACTTTCCAGCCCCGGTTCAGCGCATTGATAAAGCCCGGGTAGTGAATCTTGTTATTGGAATTGATCACCTCCAGCATGGTGATGATCTCCGTGATTTCCGGGTCGCGATACGCCCAGTCGTTATATTGATGCGGGCCGGGATGATTGAAACTCACGACCACCGGACCATCGCCATTCGCCTTCGCGGTTTTGAGCCAATTGTAGAAATAGGGAAGATCGACATTTTTGGCGAGCGCGTTGAGATACTCGGCGCTATTGATCACATTCAGATGGCCTGCACCGTTTGGCCCATTATTCTCGGAATGCTCGTAGCCAGCGATGGCTACGAATTTAGCATCCGTCGCCTCCGCCGCTGCTTTGAGCGTATCTACCCAATTCGGGTTCGCCGGGCTCGGCGGTTGAAAGGCAACCTCCTGCGAATGATCGGTCGTAAAATAAAAATCGTATCCCTTTTCCTTGGCCAGAGCGAAGTGCACCGCTGGCGGTCCTTGCACTTTTTGCCAATCCGGTTTCTGCACGGCATTCTTGGCAGGGAACTGCGCGCCTTCTGGATCCACATAAAGTAACGGCTCCTTTTGCTCCCCGGGCTCAGGCTTCACATTCACCCACTGCTCGCCGTGCGACCAGGTGTAGGAAGTGTGCGCATGCGTATTGCCCGCATAGATGTGGTACTCGGGCGCAATCGGCTCAGAGCCGTTTTGCGCGAGGGCTTTCGGTCCACCGAAGGCCGCCGACGCAAAGCCGAAAATCCAATACGCTTTGTTCAGAAAGGGGAATACGGACCGAAACATAATTGAAGGGTGATAGCCCGACCCTCCTTGGGGCGAGCCTAAAAATCCGAGGTCCCGGTCGTCGTTGAGCGTTGAAAGTTTAACGTTGAACATTTTTCCCTCCGCTGAGCCTACGTCCATTGGCCCATTCGGTGGTCCGGATCATTATGGTAAATACAATGCTGCACAAAGCTTATCACCCTGATTCCGCCCCGAGTTCCCCCTTGCCATGCCTCTTTCCCGCATCGCCGCCGCTCTCATCGCCTTACTTTGCCTGAATTGCGCCTGGGCCGGCAATCCCGCGAACCCGATCCTTTTCGTCACGCAAATGCCGATGCCGGAGGAAGTGGATTTCCACACCGTTCTCCAGAGCACGGCCTCCTGCGTCTCGCCGTTTGGCAGTCACCTCGGCGATACCGGGCATGCCGGGCGCGGTGGCTCGCTCTACGTTCGCTTTAGCAATGGACAGGTTGT
>FTBG01000106.1_pt1 | contig 32462 bp, 30 predicted proteins | sample 1639311 | NCBI WGS metagenome assembly FTBG01 (sample SAMEA3914864, study PRJEB12502) | metagenome | biome: forest; material: soil | place: USA | collected 2012-03-12 | depth 0.3 m | reverse complement strand
GGCTCAAGCGCGCTGATTCCCGTGGAACAGCAGGGGCAGGCCGTCCGGCCCGAGAGTCTCCTCGAATTCAAAATCTCCGAAGCCCAGGTCCGCGATAGCGTGCGCGCGTGGTATGGCTCGCGCTGGTTTGCACCAAGCGCACTGAAAAGCCGCGCGCTCACCGATACGGTGAAAGGCATCTACCTTCCGTACTGGACCTTTGATGCGCAGGTGCATGCCGATTGGACGGCGGAAAGCGGTTACTATTACTACGAAACGGAAGTGTATCGCGACTCGGACGGACGCGAGCAGACGCGCCAGGTGCAGCGTACGCGGTGGACCTTCAGTTCAGGATCACGCGACCACTTTTTTGATGATGAGCTTGTGCCTGCATCGCGCGGCGTGCCGGCGCCGCTCTTGCGCAAGATCGAGCCTTTTCCGACCACCACCAACCTGAAGCCCTACGATCCCGGCTATCTTTCCGGCTGGACGGTGGAGCAATACCAGATCGACCTCGTCGCGGCGGCGCAGCAGGCCCGCAGCGAAATGGACAGCGAGCTCAACCAGCTTTGCGCGCGCGAGGTGCCGGGGGACACGCATCGCAATCTCAGCGTCACCGCCAATTACTCCGGGCAAACCTTCAAGCACATCCTCGTGCCGGCCTGGGTGCTCGCCTACACCTTCGGCGCGCAGAGTTTTCAGGTGGTGGTCAATGGATACACCGGCACGATCGCTGGCAAACATCCGCTGAGCTGGATCAAGATCACGCTGACCGTTCTGGCGGTGATCGCCCTCATCGTGATCATTGTCGCGGTTTATAACAGCCGGCATTAAGGAGCGACTCGGTGGAAGATCTCATCGCACAGCTCCAGGGAGGCAACGCCCTTTCGCGCGAAGACATTCAGCAGGCCGTGGCGCATCTCATTTCACCGACGGCGGAAGAGGCCCGCAAAATGGAATTCCTCGGCGCGCTGCGCACCAAGGGCGAAACGGCCGCGGAGATCGCCGGTTTCGTGGAAGCATTGCTGGAATACGCCGTTGATCCGATGATCGACCCGGCGCGGCTGGCCGGTCCGTTACTTGATGTCTGCGGCACGGGCGGAGACCGCATGGAGCTGTTTAACGTTTCCACCACGAGCATGTTTGTCCTCGCGGCGGGCGGCGTGGTGGTAGTGAAGCACGGCAATCGCGCCATCACTTCAAAATGCGGTGGCGCCGATGTCCTGGAGGCACTCGGCGTGCGAATCGAACTTTCGCCGGCAGACTTGAAGCGTTCGGTGGAGACTATCGGCCTGGGATTCATTTTCGCTCCGAGCTATCATCCGGCCTACAAAGTGATCGGGCCTGTCCGCAAGGCTTTGGCTGCGCAAGGGATTCCCACGATCTTCAACCTGCTGGGGCCGCTCCTGAATCCCGCGCGGCCTGCGCATCAACTCGTCGGGATTTTTTCCCGCGATCTGCTTTTGAAATATGCGGAATCGCTTTCCGCGCTGGGCCGCACGCGCGCCTGGGCCATCCACGGTGCAGGGCTTGATGAACTCTCGATCAGCCAGACCAGCGATGTTTTTGAAGTGCTGGGAAAACGGATGCACAATCTCGAGGTCGATCCCGCGGAGCTGGGCATCACCCCGGTGCCGCTGGAAGAATTGCGCGGAGGCGACTGCAAGCACAACGCTTCGTTACTTGTGGGAATTCTCGACGGCTCGATCCGCGGCGCAAAACGCGATTTGGTGGCGCTGAACGCGGCGGCGGGATTTGTGGTCGCGGGTGTCACTCCGGATCTGGCGAGCGGCCTGGCGTTAGCGGAGGAGCAAATTGAGCGGGGCAACGCATTGAAGAAGCTGCGCGCGCTGCAGGCGCTGTAGCTCAGGCCGGCGTGCCTGCGGCCGGCTTGGCAGGGAGATGGTCGATGCAATATTCCTGCCCATCCCGCGCCACGCGGAATTCCAGTTCGGGAGCGGCCACTTCCGTGCGTCCGCATACTGAACAGCGATGAAGCGTTTCGCTGGTGGCGGCGCGAATATCGGCCTCAAACCGCTGGCGGCGCACTGCGACCTGCTGGCGATGCCTGGCCTGTTCCCAAATATCGCGCCCGAAGAATATCAAGTAACAAGCGAATGTCGAGAGCATGGCCATGCGAAAACTATTTCCACTGAAAGTGAACTGATACAGGAGCCAGGCGCCGTTGAGCCACGCCACCCATTTCACCTTCACCGGCAAAATGCAGTAGAGGTTGATTTGCTGATCGGGATAGATGCGCGCAAAGGCGAAGAACATCGCCTGCACAAACATAAATTGAGAGAAATAGCTTCCGAAAAAGAATGCCGCCACGGTGATACCCGCCATGCACAGGAAGCAATAGACATTCAGCCGGAAGGCTCCCCACGCCTGTTCCAATCCATTGCCGATCCACATCATGAAGGAGACATAAATGAAGGCATTGATCCAATCGGGCAAGGGGATGAACGAAAAAATAGAGGGGATGAAAAGGTAAGTGACCAACCGCCAGACCTGGCCTTCCATCACGAGCTCCGGATCCAATGCCAGCACTTGGAAAATGTGCGGATTGATGGATTTGTAGATGAGAAACACCACCACGCAAAGCCCTGCGATATAGCTCAGCAAACCGCTGATGGCGAAGCGGCCCAATTTTGGTTCGAGCGAATTGATGAGGCTCATTTTTCGAATGCTGAAAATGTGAAGGGCAGGGGCGGAAATTGCAACTGTAGGACGTAGAGGAGTCTGGGGCGCCCGCCCCGTCTCCATTTCGCGCTCCGCGCGACGAGTACGACGATTACGAGGGTCCCGCCTTATCGCAGTAGGAGGTGGGCGAGGAAAAGGGCGCCGAGGAGCCACACCACCCATGAGACGCTGCGCGCTTTACCTGCCAGCAACGCCAGACCCACATAGGCTACAAAGCCGATGGCCAGACCTTCGCTGATGCTGAATGTGAGCGGCATGAGCAGGATGATCAGCACGCTTGGGACGGCTTTTCCGAAATCCTTTAAATCGAGGTCGCGGGCGCTTTGCATCATCAGAATTCCCACAATGACCAAGGCCGGCGCGGTCGCTTCCGGGGGGACCACACGCAGCAGCGGATGCACGAAAAGCGCCGCCAGAAAGCATACGCTCACGACGAGGCCGGTCAGGCCGGTCCTTCCACCTTCCTCCGCACCGGCAGCGGATTCGATATAGCTCGTGACGGTGGAAGTGCCGAGACAGGATCCTACCACGGCCGCCGCGGCATCTGCGGCGAGTGCGCGGCCAATTCCGGGTAATTGTCCCTCGCGGTCGAGATAGCCTAGACGTGTGCACACGCCGATGAGCGTCCCCATGTTGTCGAAAAGATCGACGAACAAAAAAGCGAAGAGCAGCGGCAAACATTCGCGCCAATGAGTGGAGAGATAGCCGAAGTCGAATTGGAAAAAGGTGGGGCTCAGCGACGCGGGTGCGGCCAGAAACCGATCCGGTATCTGCGTGAGCGTGCCTCCGTGCGAACCGGGGATGAAAAACCCGGCAATGGTGAGCACCAACACGCCGAGAATGATGGCTCCTTTCACGCGGCGGAGATGCAAGGCCGCCGTCAGAATAATTCCACTCACGACAAGTAACACATGAGGATCGCGAAAATTGCCCGCCGTGACAAATGTCGCCGGATGAGACACGACCACGCCACCATTCTTCAAGCCGATGAATGCAATGAAAAAGCCGATGCCGCAGGAGATGGCCAGCTTCAGTTCACCCGGAATGGCTTCGACAATTTTCTGCCGGATTCCCGTGGCCGTGAGCAGGAGAAAACAAATCCCGCTGCAAAAAACCAGCGCCAGGGCCGCCTGCCAGGGAATGTGCATAGCGCCACAAATGGTGAAGGCAAAGAAGGCGTTGAGACCCATCCCCGGAGCCAGCGCGATCGGCCAGTTAGTCACCAAAGCGAAGACCGCAGTCATAATGGCCGAAGCCAGCGCCGTGGCTGTGACGACCGCACCGAAGTCCATACCCGTGGTCGACAGGATCTGGGGGTTCACGGCCAGGATGTAGGCCATGGCCGCGAAGGTCGTAAGCCCAGCGGCCACTTCCGTGCCGAATGTGGTCTGCCGTTCACGAAGTTTGAAAAAAGCGGAAGCACTCACGGAAAGCCGCGAAGCGTGCCTGAAGCTAACGCGTCTGACAAGCAGCGGCACAGGCAGCTTTCACGGCACGCAAAACGCCGGCGATTGACTGCCGTTCAAAATCCCGGCATCCCTTCATTTCATGAACTCCTTCCGCATCGCGGCCCTCGCCCTCGGAGCCCTCGTGTTATTCCGGTCTCATCCAGCGTTTGCAGCGGAGAAAAAGCTAGTCATCGCCTATGTGCCCAACTGGGTGGATCTGAAGAGCTTCGCCGAGACCATCGACTACGGAAAGCTAACGCACATCAATATCGCCTTCGAAAACCCAACGAATGGCGAGGGAGACCTTTCATTCAATTCCAAGGATGAGGCCCTGATCGCCAAAGCCCGGGAGCATCAGGTGAAAGTCCTCGTTTCGATTGGCGGCGGTGCGGCGTCCGGCAATGTTAAATTGATGGATCGCTATTTCGATCTGCTTAGCGATACGAAGCGCGTGAAGTTTGCGGAGAAACTCTCGGCGTATGTGGAGAGCCATCATCTCGATGGACTGGACGTCGATATCGAAGGCCCATCGATCAATAACGATTACGGCCCCTTCGTCGCGGAACTAGCAAAGATTTTTCATGCAAAGGGGCAGTTGCTCACTGCGGCGCTTTCCAAAGGATACGGCGGCAATAAAGTGCCGGATTCCGCTCTCACGGATCTGGATCTTGTTAACATCATGGCCTACGACGGCGCAGGCTCCTGGGCGCCGAATGCGCCTGGGCAGCATTCCTCGATGCCCTTTACCAAATCCAACGTGGCGTATTGGCTGAAACGCGGTTTGCCCAAATCCAAGGCCGTGCTCGGTGTGCCTTTCTATGGTTATGGATTTGGCGATGCTTATCGCAAGGGCGACTATGCCTATTCCGAGATTGTCGCAAAATATCCGGGCGCGGAATCTCTCGACCAGGTCGGCGATACGATCTGGTACAATGGAATGCCGACCATCAAGGCAAAGGCCCAATACGTCGTGGAAGAAGGCCTGGCAGGGGTGATGATCTGGTCGCTGGACAACGACGTTAAAGGGGAAAAATCGTTGCTCGGCGCAATTGAGGTGGGGTTGAAGAGTTCAGACTGACGTCCAAAACGCTTTCACATCGGCAACATCTTCCACCCGCATTTTGCAGACAATGCACCAATTATTCTTAATCCAAGATTTCTCTATATTGGGGCGACCGCTTCTAGCCGCGGGCGCGGAGACCGCGAGTGATCAAAAGTCCATTTGGCTCATCTGCATCAGCGCCGCGGTGGCAGCGACCGGCTACTTGGGAAAATACTTGCTTTCTGAATTATTAAAGGGCGCAAGGAAAAGACGATCCCTCCTGGCAGGGCTTTCAAATTTGCGGTCTCTATTGCATGCTTCAAAAGCTCTTTACGATGCTCAGCAAGTTCAAGTGAAGGTACTTCGCAAGAGAGTTGCGACCAGGTTGAAGCTGGAGCCAACCGAGGGATATGAAGACTTTATGGTGAATCACTACGCTGACTTTCAGCAAGGCGAAAGAGACCGGCATGACGTAATTCGTGCCTTGACCGCGCACGGCCTCTTCCGAGTCAACGAGGCTATGTTGAAGTTTTTGGAGAAGGATGAGTTTTTTAAGACTCAATTAGCTTGGGTAAGCAGAAGCAGGGAACTCGCGCGCGATCTACGTTTACTGGAAGCTCATTTAGTCTCTTGGCATGCGAAATTTGAAACCTGGATTCCCAACAAGCCTAGCCATGCCCTTGTTTATCTGGCGGACGAGGAAAAACACGGAATCGGATTTCCGAATGAGCGACAGGGCCGAAACGTAGACGCACCGGGATCCGAGGTTCCAGAAAAGGCAGAAGGCGAATACGCTCCCGGCGTTGAGGCCGAAATAGATAAAGCGCTTTCTGAGCTTCGGGAGAATTGGAAGTTATGGCTCTTAGCTCAGTAGTGATTTCTTGAGGCTAAATGCTCAATCGACGACCGTCTGGACGAATTTTTGCCGCACAAAGCTGCCCCGTTGGGAAAATCAGAATCGATGGCTTCGTAAACAAGTAAACGGTGTAAAGCAGAGGGTGGACGACGCTTCCCTCGGCCGGTTTTGTGCCTGCCGTATCGGCCAAAGCGGGCCCAGTTTTCGTCTCAGGCCTTATCCCGATTCCCGCTCTACAGGGTTCTCCGAAAGCTCTGGTGGCACTAGTTGGCACCCCGCATGCTCAAAGAAGCGGTAGGCTATGCATCTCCCCGGCAATAAGCCCTCTCGCTCCTTCGGTGGCAGTGCTTTTTGGCGCAGCCGCCCAGGGTTCGGTGTTTGCAAAATTGCGAAAGAAGAAATCTCATGAACGGCAGCTCCTCCACCAGAATAATGCGGCGCGCATCCGAACCTGATCCTCAAGATCAGAACTCCATGGAAAATGACGTGGCTTTGGAGAACTGTCCCAAATGTAACTCCTTGCTCGACGTCTCGGGTTGCCGGCCACTCACCGAGACGAGCTGCCCGATCTGCGGGGAACTGATCAAAGTCCTGCGCGAATTCCATCATTTCGTGCTCCTGAGCGAGCTGGGCCAAGGCGGGGCAGGAACCGTTTTTCGTGCCTTCGACGAAACGCTGGAACGCGACGTCGCGCTCAAGCTGCTGCGCAACGAACACACGAAAGATCCCAAATATGTCGAGAGCCTCGAGCGCGAGGCGCTCATCATGGCGTCCATCAGCCACCCGCACGTGGTAAAGGTGTACTCGACCGGCACGAAGAATGGTTACTTTTACGTAGCCATGGAGATCGTCCCCGGCGGCACGCTCGCGGATCGCATTTTGCATCCCGAGCAGCTTACGGAAGTGGGAGTGCTCTCCATCGGCATTCAGCTAGCCGAAGGCTTGCGCGCTGCCTATGAGCACGGTCTGCTGCACCGCGACGTGAAACCCGGCAACATCCTCTTTGCCGACCGGGAGATGATCAAAGTCGGCGACTTCGGACTCGCACTTACCGTTGACCAGACCACTAGCGATGCGGACGATCTTTGGGGAACGCCGGACTACATCGCACCGGAAAAACTTCTGCGCCAGGGAGAGGATCACCGTAGCGATATCTATAGCCTCGGCTGCACTATTTATCACTGTCTCACCGGCGTGCCTCCGCTGGACACCACGACCGTATGGCGCGTGGTGGAAACGCAGATCGCGGAAGCGGCTCCCGATATCAAAAGGTTGCGCCCGGATGTGTCTGAAACTACCGCCGCCGTCATCCGGCGCTGCCTGGAAAAAGAACCCGCCGATCGCTTCCAGAGCTATCACGAGCTGATTGAAAATCTGGAGCATGCGCTCTCGCAGATCCGCAAGCCGGGAACGAAGACTTCCGCTCCCAAGCAGCACATCCCCGAGCCCACCGATCCGGCGCATTCCAAATCGAAGACGGGGATGTGGGTGGCTCTCGGTGCGTTACTTGGCATCGTCGCCGTGATTGGTGGAATGCTGATTACGCGGCAGAAATCATCGCAATCCGTGCCTTTAACCAAGAGCTCGGATCCCGCCTCATCTTTCGCGACACGAAACGAAACGGCACCAGCGCCTGCCTTTGAGAAGTACCAAACCTTGGATATGCGCTCCGCCTTCACTTACGACTCGCGCAAGCCCCTGTACCAAGGGCAACAACCGAAGGCCCTGCTGGGGTTTGCCAACTATGGGACCATCAACGCCAATGGCGTTCCTTTTGAATTGGCAAATCCGGACCGCACCGGTTTCAACATGGTGATCCTGCAAGGTCACAAGCTGCTGGATTATCCGAAATCTGTCTCTTTCCGCGTGCCAGACCTTTCCATCCGCAAGCTGCACATCCTCGGCGGCGTGGCCGCTTGGGGATGGGACCCGCAAAAGCACCAGGGGACACGCGGCGAGCTCGTTTCAAAGCTCACGGTGAACCACCGCGGCGGCGAAATAGAGGAATTTGTCTTCAAAAACGGCGTGGAGATCGCCGACCACGTCAAGCGCATCGATGTACCGGGCTCCGCCTACGTGGAAGGCCTGGCGGTGAACGATCATCAAATCAGGACTCATTTCGTGGAACTGAATAAGACCGAGCCCGTGGAGAGCATCACGCTCCAGGCGCTGCAGCCCGATCTCGTGCCTATCTTCGTGGCAATGACGGCAGAGTTGGGTGCGCCTGAAAAGAGATAATCGGGTTTTGCTATATTAGTTTGAGGCGCTGTGCGCCTTCGAAAGGAAACCCTGTTCGCGCAACCAGAAAGCGCAGTCGCGTGTCCATGGGTGCAGCTCGGCATCCGCCTTATATTCCTTTACGCCGAGGCCGATTCCGTGACGGCCTTTTTCGAAAAGCTGCAGGGCAAAGGGCACGCCGGCCTCGCGCAGCGCATTGGCGAAAGTGAACGCATTCTCCACCGTGACGGTGGGGTCTTCCACCGTCTGCCAGACAAAGCATGGCGGCGTGTCCTTGCGCACATTGCGCGCGGGAGCGAAGCGCAGCGCGACATCATCGGGCACGTCCTTTCCTAAAGCCCGCTCGCGCGACTCAGGATTTGCCATGGTTTTCTGATCAAACAGTATGAAGGCGTAACAAAGAATCGTCGCATCGGGACGGGAGCTCACCTTCTCGATTGGATCGAGTGAGTCGGGTTTACCTGCGTCGAATTGTGTGGACAAGACGGCGGCTAAATGTCCGCCGGCAGAAGAGCCGATGACGCCGATACGTTTCGGATCGAGGTTCCATTCCGCGGCATTGGCCCGCACCGTGCGAACGGCACGCGCGGCATCCTGGCTGATTTCCTGCAAATGATAGCCGTTGGGATAGAGGCGATACTTGAGCACGAAAGCAGTGATGCCGAGATCGTTGAGCCAGCGCGCGAAGGGTTCGCCTTCATGCGGAGCGAGCTGCTGGTAGCCGCCTCCAGGAAAGACGATCACGGTCGCTCCCGTGGCCTTTTCCGGCGCAGGCCAATAGGGCGTGAGCGTGGGGGTATCTTTCGGTTCCGCGGAGTGAGCGCCGGGAGCGGCGCCTTCCGGCCAAAGGGAGAATTCGCCGGGAGGGACAGCATGAGCAGCGAGAGCCAGCGCGAAAAGGGAAGCGAGGCAGAGAGGAAGTTTCATGGGAACGGCATCTTTCCTGAAACAACACCCACCTCTCAACTCTCAATTGAGCCGCCCGCCTTCGCCCACGGCTCTATCTTCGCTTCGCTTCGATTCTCAACTTCCAACGGCAGGCCACCCAGGCCACCGTCTATGCCGCGCCCAACCGCTCCACTTCGACCGCCACCAGGCAGACGTCGTCGCTGAATTGCTTGTTGGCCGAGAATTGCTGGATCTCCGCGAGGACCTGGCGGCAAAGCTCGCCAGCGCCGAGGTAGGCACGGCGATTCACGGCCTGCATGAGGCAATGCTCATCGTAGAATTCGCCGCCCGCGCCTTCGACTTCGTACAAGCCATCGGTGAACTGCAGGACCACATCGTGCACGGAAAGCGTACTCGACGAAGTGCCGTAGTGCGGCGATTCAAACATGCCGAGCACCGGGCCACGGCCTGAATCGTGAAGCGCGAGTGCACGCGCGGCGCTGGCGCCGTGCTGAATGCAAAGCGGCTCCGGATGACCGGCATTGGCAAAGCGGAATTCGCCTTTTGCTATATCCGCCACGACATAGGAAGCCGAGGCGAACATCGGGATTTCCGCCTGGCTAAGGATGCCGAAGAGTTTCCCGTTTAACCATTCCAGAAACACGCCCGGCTGCTCGGCGATCCCGCTCGATTCACTGAGCAACGCGCGAACGATCGCCGCCACCAAAGCGGCTCGCACCCCATGGCCCATCACGTCGCAAATGAAGACGCCGGCCGCGGTATCGGAGAGCTTGATGATATCAAAGAAATCTCCACTGACCGCGGTGGAGGGATTGAAGATGTGCGAAAAGCGCAAGGCGCTGCCTTGGGAAGATGGATCCGAAAACGAAGGGTAGTTACGCGGCATTAGAGCCCCTTGAAGTTCGCGCGCCATCTCAAGGTCCTCTTCCAGTTCCTGATTTCTGCGGCGCAGTTCCTCCGCATAGCGCGCGAGTTGTTCTTCAGCGCGGCGACGATCCGTTATATCGCGCGAAAGGCCAAAGGTACCGATAATCCGGCCCACTTCGTCACGGAGAGGCAGTTTGGTCGTCGAGACCCACGTTTCACGTCCATCCGGCCAGGTCTCCCTTTCCTCGAGCGCTTCCAGCGGTTCACCGGTTTTCACGATGCGCTGCTCGTCCTCGTAGGCTTGCCGCGCATGTTCTTCGAGGAAGAAATCGAAGTCGGTCTTGCCAATTACTTGTGACTGATCCTTAAGATGAAACCTCCGCACGGTTTCGTCGCTCATCCAGATGAAACGGCTCTCGCGATCCTTAAAGTAAATCTTGTCCGGCAAATTCCGCATCAGCTCCCGCAAGAGAAATCGCTCGTGGGCCAGTTGTTCCTCAAGTGTTTTGCGCTCCGTAATATCCCAGGAAGCGCCCGTCATTTGCACGCATTTGCCATCGGCGCTGCGATAGACCCGGCCCCGCGAGCGCACATGGTGAAGCGAACCGTCCTTGGGCCAAATGACCCGGTATTCGCAATTGAAATCGCCCACGCATTCCACGCATTGCGTGACGAGCTTTTCCAGACGGTCGCGATCTTCCGGATGCAAAAGTTCCCGGACGGCATCGGGCGTGACTTGAAAGGTCTCCTTCTCCACCCCGTAAAGCGTGTAGGTGAGATCATTCCAAGTCAAAGAGCCGGTGTCGATCTGCCACACCCAGGTGCCGATATTGGCAGCCCTCAGTGCCTGCTCCGACTGCGCAGCCAGATCGGATGCCTGCGCTCGATATGGCTCGGCATCCCCGTTATTTTGAGGTGTCTGGTCGGGGTTCATTCCGATGCGTTTCAACAGTGCTTCTCAACTGGTCCACGATCAAGTGACTTTATAAAAAGATCGTTCAGACTGCATCAATCAGCACTGCCATGGCACAAAAATTTTCGAAATACTTCCTGGTAAGACCGCAGGATTTGAACCACGCCGGAACCCTTTTTGGGGGAGCCATGATGTCGCTGGCCGACGAGATGGCCTTTGTAGCGGCGACCTTGACTTATCCCGGCTGCACCTTTGTGACCAAGCTCTTCCGGGAGTTCAATTTCATCAGCGGCCCTGTGGAAGGCGAGATCGTGCAAATCGAGGCGGAGGTGGCCGAGAAGGGCCGCAGCTCGGTGCGAGTGCGGGTGTGGGCGAACAACGCTGTGAGCAAGCGCGAGATTTTTCAGACCGAAGCGATCCTCGTCAACGCGCTGGGCGGCAAGAGCGTACCCATCCCGGAATCGGCCTGATTAGTGCAGGCCGATGATGTGGAAGACGAAATAGTTAGCAAAGGCGAAGAGCACCGAACCGAGGAAAATGCACACGGGAAGCGTGAGCACCCAGGCGAGAAGAATATTGCGCAGCGTCTGCGCCTGGAGGCCGGAACCATTGGCCGCCATGGTACCCGCCACGCCAGACGAAAGGACGTGCGTGGTGCTCACCGGCAGATGTTTGTAATCGGCAAGCAAGATCGTGATCCCGGCGATCAGTTCAGCGGATGCGCCCTGAGCATAGGTGAGATGGGATTTGCCGATCTTCTCGCCTACGGTCACGACAATGCGTTTCCAACCAACCATCGTGCCAAAGCCCAACGCACAAGCCACGGCGATCTTGACCCACGCGGGAATGTATTTGGTGACCGATTCGAGTTCCTGCTGGAAAGCGACAATGGTTACTTTATCCGTTCCTTCGGGAAACTTGGAAGCTTTGCCCAGCTTCCCCAAAGCGGCGCCTGCCAGATAGATATCGGACCGGAGGGTGCGGCGATCCGCCTCTTGCACGTCGCCGAAGGTTTTTACGCCGGTCAGCTCACCGCCAATAGCGTGACAGACCACCGCCACCGCTGAATAAGTTTTGTCACTGAGGATTCCGTCGCTCTTCAAAAACGAGGTGAGCTCCTTTTCTGAGGCGCTTTTATCCAGCGCGGCTCCGTCCCGTCCTTCGAACTGTGCGGCGACCGTCCCGGCACGGACTTGCATTTTCTGAATATCCTCGGCGGTCACGCCCATGTTGAGGGCATACATACCGGGCAGAATCCCCACCAGAATGAGCACGAGCAGCCCCATGCCTTTCTGGCCATCATTGCGCCCGTGGGCATAGCTAACTCCCGTGCATGTTAACACGAGGAGCGCGCGAATCCACGGCGGCGGCGTCTTATCCTTCGGCGGCTCGGTGAAAAGCTCCGGCTTGCGGACAAGCACCTTGAGCACGACGAGCATCAGCGCGGAGAATACGAAGCCCACCGCCGGCGAAACAAGTAATGCCATGCCCACCTTTTCCGCTTCGGCCCAGTTGACCCCTTCGGCCAGCGGGCGCCCGTGCATCATGGAATTAGCCAGACCCACTCCCAGAATCGAACCGACCAGCGTGTGCGAACTGGAGGCGGGTAGTCCAAGATACCAAGTGCCGAGATTCCAGACGATCGCCGAAATGAGCAGCGCGAATACCATGGCGAAGCCCGAAGCCGATCCCACATTGAGTACGAGATCGACCGGCAGCAGCGCGACAATGCTGAAGGCGACGCCGCCCTGCGAAAGGAGCACTCCGATTAGATTCCAAATGCCTGACCACACCACGGCCACGGTCGGCTTGAGGGTGTGCGTATAGATTACGGTGGCCACCGCATTGGCCGTATCGTGGAAACCGTTGACGAATTCGAAGCTCAGCGCGAGCGCCAGTGCCAGCGCCAGGAAGAGCCAGGTAGCAACAGATGGTGCAGCTGTGATTTCTGCCAGGGTGTGCATGCGCACCTGTCGAGGTATCGGACGCGACGAAGCCTGACCACGTCGGGATTGTCACAATCTGGTGACAGAACGGGCTGGGCTCAAAGCCGCTTCGCACGCACCACGAGCAACGGCACATCGGTGCGATGGCGCACGTGATCGATCGTGCTTCCCAGCAGAATATCGCCAATTAGCCGGTGCCCGTGCGAAGTCATGGCAATGAGATCACAACCTTCCGCCACGGATACTTTCAGTATTTGTGCCGGCGGTTCGCCGAGCGCGAGGAGGGTGTTTACTTTGAGACCGGCCGCAGCCATCTCTCGGGCCCGCGATTCGAGATACTCGCGGTCATCCTGCATTTCCTCCGATTCGGCCAAATTCAGATGATGGTAATGGCGCGCCGTCCAGCCATCCGCGACGTGAACCAGCAGGAGTTCCGCGCCGCACATCTTCGCCAATTCGGTCACGTGCGGGATGAGCGTTTCATCCGCAGCGGTGTGATCGAGCGCGACAAGGATTTTGCGATACATGGTCAGGCGTGGCCCGTGGCAGCATCGTAGAGATATTTTGCGTTGAGCGCGATAATGATCGCAGCCGTGAGCCACGCGAGGACCTGCATCCAGCGCGGAGCCACAAATTCCCCCATTTTTTTACGGTCACTGGTGAATTTGACGAGCGGTACCACGGCAAAGCCTAGTTGAAGGCTGAGCACTACCTGGCTGAAGAGGAGCAATTTCGCCGTGCCGTTTTCTCCATAGAGAGCGGAGGCAATCACCGCTGGTATAATGGCGAGAGCGCGCGTCAGCACCCGGCGCAGCCAGGGTTGCAGCCGGATGCGCAAAAAGCCTTCCATCACGATCTGACCCGCAAGGGTGCCTGTGAGCGTCGAATTTTGTCCGGATGCTAACAATGCGATGGCAAATGCGGCGCTGGCGAAAGTGGCGCCAAGCATCGGAGTAAGAAGATGATAAGCGTCCTGGATTTCGGCGACATCGGTTTTGCCAGCGGTGTGAAAAGTGGCCGCGGAGACGATGAGGATGGCGGCATTGATGAAGAGCGCGAAGGTGAGAGCCAGCGTGGAATCGAGCGTGGCATAATGGATGGCTTCGCGCTTGCCTTCACTGGTTCGCTCGAAAGCGCGGGTCTGCACGATGGACGAATGCAGATAGAGATTGTGCGGCATGACCGTCGCGCCAAGGATCCCGATGGCCGCATATAACATATGTGGATCGGTGACTAACTTCGGCACAGGTATAAACCCAAGCGCGATGCCGCCGAGGCTGGGGTGCGACCAAAAGATCTCCAAGGCAAAACATCCGCCGATGAGCAGGATCAGAGACACGACCAGGGCTTCGACATAACGAAACCCGCGATGCTGTAAAAAGAGCACGGCGAAAACATCGAGAGCCGTGAGGCACACGCCCCAGGTCAGCGGGATTTCGAAAAGCAACTTGAGCGCAATCGCCGAGCCGATCACTTCCGCCAGATCGCAGGCGCAGATCGCGATTTCACAAAGAAACCAAAGGCCGATGGAAACCGGCTTTGAGTAATGATCCCGGCAGGCTTGAGCCAGATCGCGTCCCGTGACGATCCCCAGCCGCGCACAAAGGGCCTGCAGGAGCACGGCCATCAAGTTCGACAGCAAAATGACGCTGAGCAGGGTGTAGCCAAATCCCGAGCCTCCCGCGAGATCCGTGGCCCAATTGCCCGGATCCATATACCCGACCGCCACCATGTAGCCGGGCCCGGCAAAGGCGAGCATCTTGCGGAAAAATCCCGCGCCGGATGGAATCGCAACCGTGCGATGCGCCTCGGGCAGACTGGGCGCCTGGCTGGCCAATTGCCAGCCGGCGTCCGGCAAATCGGGATCGAGCGGTTTCAAGTGCGGCAGAAAAATTTAGGTAAGGCTAAAATTATTGTGGCTGATGAAGAATGTCAACTGGAGCGACGGCCTGTTCGGAAGGAAACGCGAAAAAGGTGCAGGTGTAAGTGAAAGTGTAGGATTAAGGAGGCTTCGGCGGCCCATTTCTTGACCACTGATGCGGGCTGACCTACCCTGCTCGCGCTATGTCCACCCGCACTGCACCATCCGCCATGCCCCGCAATTCTGCGGCGGTCGAGGATTACCTGGAGCGGATCCTGGAGCTGATTAATACCAAGGGATACGCCCGGGTGGTGGACATTGCGCACGCTCTGAAAATCTCGCAGGCGAGCGTGACCAATATGGTTCAGCGGCTGGACGCGGAGGGGCTCCTGAAATACGAGAAGTACCGCGGTTTGGTGCTCACCACCACCGGCGAGGCGCTCGCTCGCAACATCACGCGGCGCCACCAATTGCTTACCGATTTTCTCAAGCTGCTCGGGCTGGACGACGAGGTAATCTATCACGACGTCGAGGGGATGGAACACCACATCAGCCCGCCGACCCTCCGAGCGATCGAGGCGCTCACCGCGCAACTCGAAAGGCAGTCGGCCCTCCTGGCCCGCGTGCGGCAGCAGGCGGAGCTCTGAGACTAAAAGCCTGGGATTCTCGCGCGTCGCATGCCTGTCGCGAAAGTTGCTGCGTTTGGTTGGGAAAACTGTGCGCGCCTCGCAAATGATCACGCGGAATTGATCATCACGTTAGACGTCGGTCCGCGAATTCTCAGCTACCAAGCGATCGGTGGAAGCAATGTGCTGCGGACCTTTCCCGCGCAGCTCGGAAAGGGGGGTGAAGCCAGCTATCAAGTCCGTGGCGGCCACCGCGTCTGGGTCTCACCGGAGAATGAATTCACCTACGCGCCGGACAATGGGCCGGTGCGATTTGCCATCAAAGAGCCGGACACCATCGTGGCTTCTGCCGAGGTCACCGACCCCAGAAAAATCCGCAAGGAGATGACTGTTTCTCTCGCGGCGAAAGGGAGCACTGTGCGAGTCGAGCATCGCGCCGTGAACGAGGGCCCCGAGCCGGTGACGGTTGGTACGTGGGGCCTTACCGTGATGGCGGCAGGCGGATGGCAGATCATCCCGCAGCCAGAACTGGTCGAGCACAGGGAAGGGGATTTTCAGCCAGATCGCGTGATCGTTCCCTGGCGCTACACCGACCTATCCGACAGCCGCTGGAAAATCGGCAGGCGCTTTTGGTTTCTGCGACCCGAACTTGGTCGCCCGGCGGCGAAAGTGGGCTTCGCGCATCGTGAGCGGTGGGTAGCGCACGTATTTCCCCGGTCGCTGTTCATCAAGTCGTTCGATTTCGAAGACGGCGCCACCTATCCCGACCTCGGCTGCAATTACGAGACTTTTACCAAGAGCGATTTCGTCGAACTGGAGTCGCTCGGCCCGCTTCGCACCCTTGCAGCCGGCGAATCGGCGAGCCACATGGAAACTTGGCATTTGTTTGATGGCATTGCGCCGCCCGATTCGGTAGAGGAAGAGAATATCGAAGTCTGGCTCCAGCCTTTCCTCAGCGCGGCCGGCCTTCTTTCAAATTTATGAACGCCCATCACTATTTCAGCCTCCCTTTCATTTGCGTGATCCTGTTGTTCACCGCCTGCGACACGACTGGCCAGTGGCAGGAAAATCGGCACAAGCGCGCCGCCATGGATACGCAGATCAAGAATGAAGAAGCGGGCGGCGATTACTGGATCGGGCGCCGCTATTACAAATCGGACTACAAATTCTGGGGATGGGTGCGCAAAGCCGGGCAGCCCTGGAGCAGCGCGAAACTGGTGATGATGAACGAGCAACAGAAGCTTGCGCCGGATCGCGAAGGCGGCCACATCGGCAGCGACAATGGCTACGAGTACAAGCTGATCGGTGATTTCTCCGGCCAGACGGTGTATGAACCGGCAAGTAACGGCTTTTATCCGGAATTCGTGCTCAAGGGGTACGAACTACGATCCGTGGCGCCCGCGAATATCTACAACAATTCCGCCGCGATGGACCCGGCGCGACGAGTGATCATTCATCCGTCGTAGTCCGAGCTGAAACACAGCTACCGCACGTGGTCGCGCACGTTGCCGGATGCGCGCCGAACCGCCTTTACCCTTATCCCTGCCGCAGCACTCGCGCGGGATTTCCGGCAACGACTGAGCGGGCTGGTATATCTTTTACCACCACTGAGCCTGCGCCAATCACGGCGCCGTCACCGATTTTCACTGGCCCGAGAATCACGCTGTTTGCCCCGACATCCACGCCATCGCCCAGGACGGGGCATCCGCTCTCTGATCCATCGGCGAGTGTTTTGTTTCCGATAGTGGTGGATTGGCGGAGCGTGCAATTTGCGCCGATCACCGTGCCCTCGTGCACCACGAGCGCTTGCGCGTGAAATAAACGCAGACCGGGCGCAACCCGCGTCTTGTAGCGAAGCTCGATGCCCAGACCCCATTCCACAAGTAACCGATACGCGGCGAGCACTGGCAGACCTAAAAGCCACCAGGGTTCCGGCAGGCTCCGAGTCGCGTGGGCCAGGCGAAAGAACAGCAGGACGAGCTGTCCTTTTGGATTGCCGCGATTGGCCTGCCAATCGCAGAGGAGTGCATTCATGCGGGCACGGTTCCGATCAGTTTCGCCGTCTCAATGTGGCGAAGATAAATCGCCTCTACGTTGCGCGTCATGCGTTCCGCAGAATAGTGAGCCCGGACCTTGGCCAGCGCCAGCCGGGCGTACGCCGCCGCGGTCTCCGGATTTTCAATCAAGTCACACACCCTCTCCACGAATTGCGCTCCTTTTCCCGGCGGAACGAGAGCCGCATCGCGATCATCGGTGAGGACTTCGGCAATTCCATCGAGTCGCGCTGCCACAATGGGAACACCGGCCGCCATTGCTTCCAATATAGTGATCGGCAGCCCTTCGTACCGCGATGTAAGCAGAAGCATATCGAGCGCCGGATACAGGCTCTGCATATCCGCCACAAATCCGGTGAATCGCACGCGGTCTTCGATGCCGAGTTGCGTCGCCCGAAACCGCAAATCCTTTTCCTCTTCGCCGGTACCGGCGATCACGAAAAACGCTTTCGGATATTTCCTCACCACATTTGCCGCCACTTCCAAAAAAAGGCGGAAGTTTTTCTGATGCGTAAGCCGGCCGATGCCGCCGATGACATAGGCGTCCTCGGGGATTTCCCACTTCCGCCGGGCCACTTCTCGCTGCCACGGACGCGGACGGCAGACATCGCAATCGATGCCATTATGAATCGTCGCCGTGCGGGTGGACGGAATGTTTTCGTGCGTTTCCACAAAGGCGCGCGTCGACTCAGAAACCGCGATCACGTGACTCGAAAAGCGGTTGCTCCAGGCATCCGCGGGGAGTGCCCATTTACGCGGATCGACGGCTTTGTCGTTGCAGTGATCGTGATTGATGCGGACCTGCACCTTGCACGCCGCCGCCAGCGGTTTCGCAATCACATTGGAAGCCAGCAAATGGCAGTGCACGATGTCGTAACGGCGCGACAGCATGAGCCCCGCGAGCCCGAGAACGTAGCTGGGAAACCAATGGTGAAACGAAAGCGACCACATCGGCGTGCCTGTCTCCCGAAGCCGCTCCCAAAAAACGCCGCGTCCGTGAAGGCAGGCGATCTCGGGCTGAAAACGTTCGCGGTCAGCGTGCTTGATCAGATTCAGCAGCACGACTTGTGCGCCTCCCAAATCGAGGCTGTCGATGACGTGAAGGACGCGGTAACGGCGTTTTTTCATTTCGAAGCAACTTCCCTGACGGCGCGCGGTGCGCTGGAATTCAATGTGCGTTTCGCCGGCATCAGCCATTCATAGGCTTTTCTCGCGGAATCGCCCAGCAGCAGCAGCGCGGCGATTCGGGCCCACGGAATGGAAAAGAGGCGTGCGGGAGAACAGCCAACGGCACACGCAATTTCTGCCAAGGCATCTGCGCGAGCTACCGGGAGCAGATTGTAACCGATCCGCTCATGCAGCAGCGAAAGCGTGCGGCGAAAATCGGACGAGGTTCTGGTATCGGGCCAGGCGGCCTGGAAGACAGCAAGTAACTCGTTGAACAATTCTCGGAATGGTTTCAAAGATGCCGGCCCGACGCGATGACGGAATTGTCCGATCAAATCCAGCTCGGCGTCTGACAAGCCGCGGCCCGGAAAAAGGCGGAGGGAGTGAACCGATTGGATGGAACGGATTAAGTCGGGCTGGCGGTGCGTGCGAGTGACTGAGCTGGACAAGATCCGTAAAGTAACCAGCCGATCGGGCAGATTGGCGAGACGATGTTTTTCGCCCAAGCGCGACCAGAGCTCGTAATCCTGCGAAGCGCGGTATTGCTCATCGTAGCCGCCCGCTTCCGATACCGCGGGGCGGCGAAACATCACCGATGAATGAGCCAGCGCATTGTCAAAAAGATGCGCCCACCAAATACCGCGATGCTCGAGCGGGAAATCTTTGCGGCCCTGCGAGCGCCCTTGTTCATCGATGAGATGCGCTTGCGAGCCCACCGCAGCGACTGTCGGATTTGCCTGGAGAAAGTTAGCCTGGTGCGCGAGGCGATCGAGATGAGAAAGATCATCGGCATCCTGGCGCGCCACGAATTCGCCGCGGGCGAGGGCGAGCCCGCGATTGAGGCTCGCGGTGAGGCCAAGGTTCGTTTCATTCCGGCTAACCTTGAGGCGCGGATCTTTGATCGCCGCCAGAATTTCTGCCGTCGCATCGGTAGATGCATCATCGATCACGATGAATTCGAAAGCGCGAAAGGATTGCTCCAGAATGCTCGTGACCGATTGCGCGACGAAGGCCTCGCCGTTGTAAACGGACATGAGGACGGTGATCTGCGGTTCGGACATGGGTGGTTAGCTTTGGCTTTACCTGCAGTGCTTAATTCGCAACGGACAAGATCTCACGGAAAAGTTCCCCGTGATCTTGCACCCATTTCGTCGATGAAAACAATCGCTCCGCGCGCAACCGGGCGGCACGGCTCCGTTCCGGCCAGTTCGCCATGATGCGCTCCACAGCGACGGCCATTTCCTCCGCGCCTGGATAAGATGACTTTTCCCAACTAACAGGCACATCGATCAACTCTCCACCTTCCTCGCCGAGCAACTCCGGCATGCCGCCGCTGCGTGACCCAAACACCGGAACGCCGCAGGCCAGGGACTCAATGACCATGGTCGGACAAGGATCGTGATACTTGAGATGCAAAAGGACGTGAGCGGAACGGAGTAAACCTGCGGCTTCAGCCTGGGTGAAGGGCGGCCTGAATTCGACGCTCTTTTCTATATTCCATCGGTCCAGAGCCTCGCGCACCTCACGCTGTGCATCCGGCCAGCGCAATTCCCCCGCAATGGTGAGCACGGCATTGCGGCCTGCCGCGCGCAGATTTCGCACCGTTTCAATCGCGCCGAGAATGCGGGCGGCCTGGTGATGAGTGCCCGCGGCGAGCAGACGCCAGCAATCGACGGAAGGCGGCTCAGGCGCGGGCGAGAATGCGTCGAGATCGACGGGGTTAAAGAGAACTTTTGATGGACAGCGCGCCGGCCCGAGCCAGCGATCGGCGCTCGTCTTGCAAAACTCGCTCTGGTAAACAACAAAATCGGCAAGTGTTAACAATTCCTTCATTGGCCGGTTGACGGCGGCGAAACGAGCACCGGCCCAAGCCGGAAAACCGACGCCGTTCTGATTCCAGACAAATTTCGCGCCGCACTCATGGGCCCAGCGAACGAGATCCAGCGCGTGCGGAGGCATGGCGCTGCTCACGAGGTAGAGGAAATTAAAACGCGATTCACTGTGTTCAAAAGCCCGCTTCAGATGCAGCAGCTTGACCCGGCCCCCATGAATGAGTTCACCGTCGCGCGGCTCGGCAGCACCAAACGCCACGACAGGAGCGCCCGGCGGCGCTTGAAAGCTGCGCTTCGAAAGCGCGACCCGGTGGGAGAGACGGCCCGGAAAATTCCAGGCCCGTCGGGCTAAATCAAGTAACATCGATGAGCACCGACTCGCGAACTGCCATTAGCGCGTGAGCGGAAACAAGCCCGGCCGATAACACCGACCAAGAATGGCTCCCGCCACCCGCCACCAAAGCAATGACGAACGGCGCACACGCACGTGTTTCTCGCGGAGATCCTTTAGAAAAATCATCCCACGCGGCGCGTCCGGAAAAACCGCTCCTCCATAAATAACCCCTTCCGTAGTGATTGTCTCCACATGCCCAAACCACCGGCGCGCATGCGAGAGCGCAATGCAGGTGCCCAGCCCGAATTCTTCCAGGGGGGCGAAGTCATCCATGAGAATCGCGCCATCCTTATCAAGCAAGGCTGCCGAGTAGCTCAAGTCGTGAACCACGGAGTAAAGATCATGGCCCGCGTCGATGAAGATGAAGTCAAATTTTCGGCCTTCCGCGGCGAGCGCCGGCAGCACTGCTGTGGTCGGACCGGTGCGAAGGAGCACGCGCTGACGCAACTCCACCTCGATGTGTTTCCCCCAAATCTCGTCAATGCTCGCACGCCGCTCTTCCTGCTGCCCATCGACCTCGATGGGCCACCATTGCGGCGCGGTGGGCGGAAGGATATCCACGGAGGTGATTTCACAAGTAATGCCAAGCTCCCGCGCCATGTCGGCCATGGCCAGCGCGCCCAGCCCACGCCCGGTCCCCAGTTCCAGAATCCTGGCCGGCCGGCGCAGCGTCATGATTCGCTGCAACACCAGCGCACGCTCAAAATTCGCCGGACGAAATCCGCCCGCCTTTTCATAGCGCAGACCCGTGAGCAGGCCGAGCCGGCGCACGCGTTCCTTGTGAGCTTCATCCAAATGCTGCTGCCAATCGGAAATCATAAAACGCTAATCAAGGCGTCGCGGTAACCAGTTCCGTTTCTCGCGACGGTGCTTCGCTTCGAATGCCACGGGCATTCGCGAGCACCTGTTGAACCAATTTTCGATAGAGAAGCCCCATCTCGTCGCCCGAAGGGGGATCTGCCAAGGCGGCCTGCCGGTGCTTCAAGTAACCTTCGCGCAAGGCCGCCACGGCGCCCGCCACATCGTCCCGATAACCCACCCCGTATCGGCTCGCCACCTCCACAATACCACCACCGTCTTCATGATAGGCCACGGGCAAGCCACATTGAATTCCCTCGATAAAGTGCATTCCTCCCGGCTCCCAAAGGGAAGCCGTCAAGTAACCATGACATTGCCGCAACAGGTTCGCCAGGGCCGGGCCATTGGCCGGCGGGAAAGTGCGCGCCGCACGCCACTGGATTTCCTTTGGCCAGCGGCCAATGATCCATAATTCCACATCCGGCAAAACTCCTTCGGCAATCAGCCGATCCACTTCCTGGTACACTTTGAATCCCTTGAGCCAGTTGTCGGACCAGTGATGCGTCACCAGGCGAAAAGGCTCTCCCGGCTTCCAGGTCGCACTGCCGATCGGGTGAAAAACCGCGCTCTCCGCACCATTGATAATGACGCTGCTCGGCCGGCCGATATCAAACCACCGCTGGGCGTGGTGCTCTCGCAACCAGCCTGAAATAAAAACGCTGTGATGGGCCACGGCATCATACGCCGCCAGGCGTTTATCCATCTCGCCAGTCTGCTTGCGGACATCATTGTCATTGACGCGATGAATCACGCGCACATGCGGCCGCGTCTTCAAGTAACTCTTGAGTTCCTCGAGACTGAACGATGTCTTTCCGGTCAGCCCGAAATGAGTGATGAGAATGCAATCCACCTCTTCCTGAAGATCGAACCGCACTGAATAGCCACTGGCCCGCAGGTAGCGAGCAATCTGCGTGAGCCACTGATTTCCGCCACCCCATGAACCGTACACGGGCCGGAGATTCATCGCCACTCGCGCCACATTTCCGGAAGTGGCGAGGGCATCGGCCGCGCGGCGGCGAAGATTGGAAACAAGGAGATTGAGTTTGGACACGGACTTGTGCGTTGCGAGCGGAGATCAGCGGGAAGCGGATGTCGAAGCGGCTGCGCTCGCTGGGCTGGGGATCGTGGGCGAATGCCTCAGTTTTTGCGAGAGCATGCGAATCCGCCCACAACCCCTTTCAAAGGCCTCGCGCATATAATCACTCAAAACAAAAAGGAAGTAGGAAATGCGCTGTCGCACGGGGTTGCGTTCTTCGACGTATGCCGGGATCTGAATATGGAAATCCCGTGCCTGCCAATCGGTCTTCAATTCCCCGTTCAACCGGCGAAGCGAGGCGCGAAAAGTATCGAGATAAAACAAATACATCTCCCAGGAAACCGCTTTCGGGCGATGGTGCGAAAAACGATGACCATCCAGGAGGATCGGCTGCCATCCGCCCTTATAGTGAAGAATATGCTTGGTCTCGCTGAGCGGGCAGGATCGCGTTTCATTGAGAACCTCGCAGGGTTCGGCGCGCAGTTTGACGAGTTGATCGGCAAGGCGGCGTTCGTACTGCGTCTCGCCTTCTTTGTAGCCAATCATTTGATTCAGCGCCATTTGATCCGCCGCGCCATACGGCAGCTTGGGATCATTGGCCTGTCGGAAACGCTCCGGATCATGCAGAATGGCAATCGTTTCTTTTCTCCACGCCTCGAAAAAAGCCAGCGTGCGCGGATTGATGCGGCAAAGTAACACGCCGGTGTTGAGGACGAAGCCGCCGCTTTTGTATGTAAAGATAACGTCGCAATCCGGCTCAGAAAAAAACGGCTGCAGATCCTTCCGCACCAGGGTATCCACGTCCAAAAGGCAAACCGTCTCCCCCTGCGGCTGCTGATGCATGGCGTAGTCCCACGCCAGCGTTTTGCTCGAGATACGGAGGATTTTGTCACTGGCAAAATCGAATTGCGTGGCTGTCCATTTCACCTCTGGATGCGCCTTCATTATCGCCTCCAGCAAATCACTGGGAATATCCTGATGATAGACTTCCACCCCAGCCTGCGGGTGACTCGAGCGAATCGAGTGCAAGTGCGCAAGTAACATCCCGGCGTGTTTCCGTCCGTATGTCGCTACGACGAATTTCATTCCATTGCTACGGACGCATCGGCTTCCAGGCTGCGCTCTCCGGCGCAAGCATCCGCCAGATCAGCGCCAGTGCCCAGACTAACAAGCATGTTCCCTGAATATCGCTTTCCGGCAGGCCGCGAGAAATCGGCACACCGTAGTACACCGTCTGTGCCTTGCCGCGATTGAACGAAAATCCGCCGTCCGGATTCGCGTGCTGGCGAATTTCATCGAAAACATCTTTGCAAAACGCGGAGATCGCTTCGCTCGGCGGCCGGCCGTTGAGACATTGGTGAAGCACATAGACCGCATCCACGAGATGACATCCCTTGGGCGGCGGGGGGTGCAGAAGCGTTGTGGCGATGAGCTGCTCGCGGTAATGCGGGGCTTCTCCCAGCCAATCGAGCGCCATCAGTACTTTCATCGCACCGTTAATCAGTTCGCCGTGCTTTGGCGGGCGCCGGCCACGAAAGTAAGCGCCGGTCTCGCGATCCGCCAGGTTCGCATAAAATTGACGGCACACCGTGAGCAACTCCTCCACGTCCCGTTCGGCGAGAAATTTCGGCGCCTGCGTTTTGATGAAAACAACCAAGCCCGCGCTTTGTCCGCCTGCACCCCATGGCCGTGACCAATCCTGGCTTTCCAACCAGGCTTTCACGGTTTCCGGCGTGCTGGGAAAACCGGAGAAGACGCGTAGCGGCTCCGCATCCACCTCCGCAAAGGTCGCAATCGCTTGTTTTGTTTCAGCGAGAGTGATCGCGTGAGCCGACTTCGTCGTCTGGCCACGTTTAAACAGCCGCCGCAGCCTCTCGCGCCAAGGGACATAGGTATCAAGGAAGGCGACCTCCGGCGGATCGATAAATGAGTTCTCGCCGTCATTTCTTTGAAAAGACTGCAGGAGCTGAACCCAGCCGCTTTTTTCCAGCGCTGGCAAATCTTTCCACAAATCCATCATCCAATGCAGCTTCAGGCCAAAACAGCTCCAACCCAAGGCCATCTCCCGTCCCACACGTGTGGCTCCTTGCGCACAAGGCAAGTAACGTCCCACGTGATCTCCCACACGGAGTTCGCCGAGATAGGCGGGCACGGTCTCTTCCAAGCGGCGCAGCCAGTCGAGATCGAGTATGCGTGCTGAGGCGATGGCCGTCATGCCTTACTGCTAATGCGATTGCGCGTTTCCCGCAACCGGTTGCCTTTCCGAAGATTCCGCGTGCACCCGGCCTTTGTGCGAGCAGCTAAAGGCCAGCGCTTTCCACCATTGCGGCGTGAAAAGGAGAAATGGATTTTCTTGCGCGCATCGCCGAAGAAGCCCTGATGCCGCGGCAAAATTCGTTTTCCCGGCGGATTGCGCCAGGCCCAAGTAACGGCGGCCCATGATGCGATGCCGCGCCATCCAGTGCTTCAACCGCCTGCCGGGATACGCCGCAGCGAGCAGCGGCCCAAAGACTCGGGCCTTTTCCTCGTAAATGCGCGAGGTCTGACTAATGGTCTTCGAATCCAACTGGCGCTGCTGCAATGCTAGCGGGTGGGGGACATAGTGGAAGGTGTGCCGTTCCGAAAGCCGCCACCACAGTTCAGTGTCCATGATGAGATGAAGATCCTCACGCAACGGACCGATATCTTCAAGTAACGAGCGCCGAAAGAAGACCGCCGGCTGCAACAAGTCCGTGCGCTTTTCCCACCAAAAAAGCAGGTCTTCCCGCCGCTCAAATCTGGCCGGGCGAATCGCATCCGGCCGGCCATCAAAGTAAGCTTCCCGGGCATCGCCATAAATCACGCCCACGCCAGGCTTGGAAAATTCATGACGCACCCTTTCGAACGTTCCCGGCAAGTACTGATCATCCGAATTCAGCCAGCAGAGGATTTCTCCGCGCGCCCGGGAAATAGCCTTGTTCAGCGCATGGGATTGGCCGCGATCGGCTTCGCTGTGCCATTGCACTTCAGGATAGCGGGCCACAATGTCTGCGGTGCCATCCTTCGAACAGTTATCGGAGATGATGTGTTCATAGTCGGTCGTTCCCTGTGACTGGACCGACTTAATACATCCCTCTATCCAGCGAGCCTGGTTGAAAGAGGGCGTCACCACCGAGAAAAACGGCGCCTCGCTTTTCATGGTGCTATGAGTCGGGTGATCTGGCGAATACCCGCCTTGATGCTTAACTGCACATGAGCAGCCGCGGCCGGCATCGCCGTATAGTGACGCGCTTCATCGATCAATGGCGTTTGAATGTTATACTCCTCCGCAAGCGTGAGAATCTTTTTCACCGCGTCCAGTCTTTGTTTGGCGAGCCCCCGGTTGATTACATTGTCAATCACGTCCCCGGGCGAGGCATTCAAAAAGGCGCTGTCGATTCGCTTTTCGCTGCACCAATGGAAAAAGCCAAGTTGCACCTGGGCAATCTGGTAGAGTGTGCGGTCAAGGTTGCCGGACATATTTGACGAGTGCTCGCGCTTTTCGATCAATGGTTCCGGAACAAAGCCAAATTCCGCGAGCACCCCTGCCTTCATCCAGAAATCGCGATCCGCAAGGCTGTCCACTGCAGGATTGAATCCGCCGATTTCGTGAAAGAGGCTGGCCCGAATCATCGCCGCGCCCGGTGTCGTGATCGCGGATTTCCAAAAGCTCGCTTTGGCCGCCGAAGGTACAGGGCCTTCAGAGGCTTCCGTTCCATGAATGCGCCGCTCTCCGTCGCGGTCATCGAAATAGAGTGTCTGGCCGTAAACGACTCCCGGCTCGCCTCGCGCACCGCGCACCCCCATTTTGGAAAGCGCGTCGGGCATGAGACGATCATCCGCATCCAAAAAGAGGAGCCAATCGGCCGTGACTTGTTTTGCACCGAAATTTCGCGCTGCTGAGACGCCTTGATTTTCCTGGCGCAAGCTCACGACGGCATCTCCGAAACGCACGCAGACTTGCGGCGTCTCGTCCGTGCTCCCATCGTCAACCACCACAATACTGCTCGCCGCGGCGCTCTGCGCGAGGACGCTTTCAATCGCTTCGCCGAGGTATTCGGCAGCATTGAACGCCGGGATGATGACGGCACAACTTAAAGGCACGATCTTGAAGGATATCTAGCTATAACAAGTAACAACACGCCATTCACCCGACGTGCGGTGATGCCGGCAAATGCGCACGGGATAAAGCAGTCCCGCCTTTGCGGCCAATCCTTCCAGTCGGCCCTTGCCATTCTCGCGGGCGAGCCGGCGCAGCTTCGTCTTCCAGACTCCATTCTGAAGGCCACCGCAGGATAAAAGGATGCGCTCGCCCTCCTCGTGATAGGAATCACGATTCAGGACACTTTTCTGGTCACCATGAAATCGGAAGCCGCCCAGAGGTGTTTCAACACCGTACAAATCGGCATGAGCAAAGAAGCGGGACCAGAGCTCAAAATCAGCGGCGTAAGGAAAATCCGTACGGACCTGTCCGCCGGCTCGCTCCCAGAGCGAGCGCCGCCAGAAGGTGGATTCCTGCTGGATCCAGCCCGTAGTATAGTGCCCATTGCGCGGCAGATTCTCTCCGGCCAGAAAGCCCTCGCGGCTGAATCCTCGGTGCGTGAGGCAACGGACGGCGCGGCCGCGGGCATCCCAGCGAATTTGCGCCAGGGAAGTAAGCCACTGCACTTCCGGTAATGCTTGAAAGATTTCCGCGACAACACTCAACGCCCAAGGTGCTAACTTATCATCGCTATTTAACCATGCCATGATCTCACCCGTAGAGTGCGAAAATCCTTTGTTGATCGCGTCGAGTTGTCCGCCGTCCCGCTCGCTTGTCCACCATGCGAGGCGATCGGCATATTTCTGGATGATCTCGCGGCTTCCATCCGTCGATCCGCCATCGACCACGATATATTCCAATGGCTGATGATCCTGCGTCAAAACAGACAGCATCGCTTCTTCAATGAATGCCGCGTGATTAAATGAAGGCGTAACAATGGAAATCTTCACAGCAGGTCGATCATGTACGAAGCTGCGACAATGCCACTTTCACCTTAGCCCCGTGGAGCGCATAGAGGTCCCGGTGAAGGAGTGTACGCAGCGAATAAAGGCCAAATCTCCGCAACCGATCGAGACTCGCGGGCAGTGTATCGATTTGCGCGGCCACGTCGCGAAACGCAGCCGCCCATTCCGCTCCCGCCTGCTTTTCCACCAGCTTGATAACCTCGTCGCTGCGCCGGCCGCCCCCGTTGCTACTTTTATGCGCGGGATGAAAGCGATAAACGGAAAGCAATTCCGTGATTGGCTGGAAATCAATATGCGCAGATGCACGCACAAACCAATCCCAATCGAGAACATAGTTAAAACCCAGATCCAGCTCTCCTGTCTTCTCCCAAAGCGGCCGGGTCCAAAATGCACTGGGTTGATAGATGTAGGCGTTCGTGCGAAGCTTCTCCCGATCGAATGGGATTGCGTTCCAGGCATGCGCTTTCGACGTTTTTTCCCAAACCGCCAGGCATCCTCCATAGACCAGGGCCGGCTCGTTCAACGTCGCTTGCAGGAGGCTTACCGCTTTTTCCACCGCGCACGGGAGATAGTAATCGTCGGAATTTAACCAGGCCAGAATGTCTCCCTTCGCGAGACGAAAGCCTTTGTTAATGGCATCGCCCTGCCCACGATCTGGTTCTGAAACAAAATGGGTGATCGCGCCTCGAAACCGTTCCACGACGGCGCAGGTCTCATCCTTGCTGCCTCCATCCATGACGATCAATTCAAGACGCGGCCAACCCTGTCCCACAATCGAAGCGAGCGTTTGCCCGATATAACGCCCTTGATTGAGCGTCGGGACGACAATGGAGACTAACGGAGACATTTTCAATGAGGAGCCGGGCCACTGCGGCGCGCGATTTCCAAAAACACACGTCCCACTTCCGCGATCCGCGCTTCCGCTTTTTCGCGGGCGTTCACTTCGTTATCCGGATCACGTCCGCCCTTTCCTGAATCCCAAGCTTCAGCCACGACACTAGCCAACGCTTCCGCGGAGTGCGGATCGAAGAACTGCGCCCCGGGTGGATTCTGCTCCCGGTGCACCGGAATATCGGAAAGCAGGCTGGTCTTGCCTAGTACGCGCGCGTCTTCGACCACGGTGCTCCAGCCTTCAAAGAGAGAGGGCTGAATGACCGCGACACAACGCCGCATCATCTCGATCTGACTGCGGCGCGCCACCAAACCCAGGAGCAATACCTGGCTGGCAATTCCAAATCGATGAATAGATTGCAGGATCAGGTTTGCGTAGTCCGGATCACGAAAATCCTGAATTTGTCCCGTGCAAACGACTACGGGCCGGATGCCTCGATCGCGCAGGATACGCAGCGCTTGGAAAACCACGAGATGGTTTTTGTGTTTCCAGAATTGGTTGCTTACGAGGAAAAAGCGCTCCGGCAGCCAGCCCAGATCTTCATTGATGGACTCCCGGTACCAGTCGGCCTGTGGAAATGTGGCGAATGTTAACACTTCTGCCCGAGTGCTCGCCTCGGGATAGAATCGGCGCAAGTCTTCGGCAGCGGTTTTGCTGCTCAGGACAATCTTCGGTGCCTCGCGCACGAGTGCTTCGATTCCACGGTCACGTTTAGCGATTTCTTTTTCAGCAAAAAGCTGAGGCAGATGACGATGCTGAAAGTCCGGAATCCACGCGGCCCATTGGTACTTCGCGCGGCCCAGAGGCAGCTTCACCTCGACGTTGTATTCGTTGTCGTAAGTCAGCGGATATACGAAATCACAGCCGGCGTCGCTCACCGCCCGGTGAAAATGCTGGTTACTTGCTGACAGGAATCGGCCAATGACGGGCATTGGTTTTCTCCGCCTGTTCACGATGATCATGGCGTCTGCCGTGGTCTCCTTCCACTCCGCACGCTGTTTTTCGCCCACAATCAGCGAGGTTTGAATCTCAGCGCTTTCCGCTTTTCGCGCTGCATCCACCGCCCGCAAAAGATTGCGGATATATTCCGTCCCGCCCATCCACCCTGGCCCACCCTGCGCGACCAAACCCACGTGAAGCTTTTGATTCACCGGGGCGCCAACTCCGCAGAAGCCCACGTTGCCACAGTGCGAATTCCCTGCTCAAGGGGGATCGACGGAGCGAAACCCAAGGCCTGGACTTTGGAAATATCTGCTCGCCAATTTCGCGGATCACCCGAGCGGACCGCGCCGTCGAAAGCGGTTTCCATTTCCGGCCGCAACAAAGTTGTGATCAGTTTCGCCAGGTCTCGGATGGTAATCTCTCGACCCGTGGCGAGATTATAAATATCGGCCTCGCACGGCGCCACTTTCGCGAGCAACGCCAGAGCGCGCGCCACATCCGCAGCGTGGATGAAATCCCGGCTTTCCGTTCCGGTACCTTTCAATTTCAGCTCGCGATTGGTCAGGATTCGCTCGCAGATATCCCACAGCACCTGCCGTCGCAGACCGGGACCATAAGCAGAAAAGATGCGTACGCTGGCGGTTTGCAGGCCGTAAACCCGCGCGAATTCTTCACAAAGTAACTCACATTGCCGCTTGTGATAACCATAAGGGGAAAGCGGCGCGATACGATGGCTCTCACTTACGGGCAAGGATTCCGGATTTCCATAAACCGCGGCGCTTGATAGCAGAATGAAACGGCATCCCGGCACGTGACGCCTCAGCATATCAAGTAACTGAAACGTCATCACCATGTTATCATGGAAGTCCACATCGGGCTGCTCCATGGAAAATGGAACCGACGCCCGGCCTGCGCAGTGGATGCAGAGTTTGGGGCGCTCCGCCGCGAGCAACTGGCCGAGGCCCAAGTCCGGCAAAGTCAGCCGGTGATAGGTCGCATCCGGGCGAACCGTCACCGCATCCGGTGGCACGCAATCCACGCCGACCACACGCCAGCCATCGGCGGCAAACTGGCGGGAAACATAGCGGCCCAAAAATCCGGCCGCGCCGGTAATGAGCACGCTGTTCGCTAGCTTCATGGAGAGACCTCCACCAGGGGTAATTTTTCGAGCATGGCCGCTTCCGCTTCGGGCGAAAGATGCGCCAGATTTCCCTGCTCATCTCTCGCTTCCCGGAACTGCCGGGCAATATAGCCTTCCCGGGCCGTCAATTCCGGAAGACTCGGCGGGCGCAGATCGCGCCGGACAAAGAAGGCATTGCTGCCGGCGCTATTCGAACCCACAAAGGCATATCCCTTTTTATTTCCCAAAGCGACCAACGCGGGCAGCGAAGCGCCGTAGTAAGCGCAGGAATGATGCGCCTTTTCACGAACAAACTCCGGATCGTAAGGCACGGTTACGGAGCGCTTGTCGCCAAATCGGGAGTTATATTCCGCGATAACGATCGCAGGGTTGACCGCATCGATTCGTTCCCAGACCCAATAATCGTTTCCATCGATATCGACGGAAAGGAGGCCGATTTCACCGCTCAATCCATTCTCGCGCAGCAGCGCATTGATATTGTCACGCGTGATAAAGGCGCAGACAGCTTTGAGATTGTGCCGCCAGTAGATAGGATCCTGTTTGATGAAATCGATATCACGCTGATTGCCATCGAGCACCAGGCCGCTCCAGTTATCTTTCGTCAATAAAAATCGCGTATTGGACTCCGTGTAATCCTGCACGCCAAATTCAACGAAAACTTTGCGCGACACCGCGACATGGCGCAGCAGGAATTGAATAATCCCATCCTCACCCCATTGCGAATAAACTTTGAATTCGTTTTTGCTTAATTCGGGAGATTCAGCCGCAGCGCATTGGCGCGCTTCAATGCGCCCCAGCGCCTCCTGCATGTGGGCAAGAGTATGACGCGTCCGGATCATCTGCTTCACCAGAGTGACGACGTGCCGTTGGATGGGCTCGAGTGGATTGGTAAACCGCATGATCCGATATCAGCGCACGACGCAGTGATAGCCCATAAAAACGTATTCGCGGGTTACCAATGGAATCTCACCCTTTTCAAAGAGGGCGTCATCCGTGCGCCGCGCTATGGGCATGATCGTGGCGCAAAAGAGTTTCTGCAGAAAGCGATTGCAAAAGGTCGTGGCGAGCTGGCTGGTGGGAATGGAAGTGAAATTACACAAGTAACGATCCGTCACTTCGCCGATTTCGCGCAGCGCTCCCAAGATTTCCTGCTCCCGAAAAACGACTTCTTTCGGCGAAAGGATTCGCCCTTTCTCCTGCGCAGTCACCGCAAGGCTTTCGACTTTTTTCACCAGGGCCCGTTCACGGCGAGGCCGAAACCATTTTTGAAACAACTTCGCCATCTTCATCGGCTTCTCCGCGCGCTGCCGCGCTTGCTCCGCCTCCGAGGTGGCAGGCAGCGGACCGCCTTCAGGGTCCGACAAGTAAACCGGCTCATAGATAAACAAGCGCGTGCCGGGCCCCAGGGCCTTTAGCTGCGTCAGCACATTGCGCACTTCGCTCCAGGAAAGATGATGCAGGATGGCGTGAATGAGGACACAAGATCCCGCCTGCGCGTCCTTGGTGGAAAAATCTGCGAGGTTCTGGCAGCGATACTCGCAAACATTGGCCAATCCCTCGCGGGCAGCATTCTCTTTCGCCAGGCGGATTTGCTCCTCCGAAATATCCAGGCCGATGATCTTCAAATTTCCCTGGCGGGCGAGCATCCGACCGACCCAACCCGAGCCACAGCCAACCTCCACCAGCCGGACAGGTTCGCCATTCCTGCCTTGAAGGAAGAAGTCGCGAGCGCG
>FTBG01000514.1_pt1 | contig 32481 bp, 47 predicted proteins | sample 1639311 | NCBI WGS metagenome assembly FTBG01 (sample SAMEA3914864, study PRJEB12502) | metagenome | biome: forest; material: soil | place: USA | collected 2012-03-12 | depth 0.3 m | reverse complement strand
GTAAAGCCCAGTTCGATTGAAAGCAGTCCCCAAAAAATGGACCCGCCCCATTTCAACTGGGCTTCACGGAGCGTGCCCTAATTATTCAGCGTTTCCCTACGTCGGCTGAAATACCTATTGAAACATCACTATACGCCTCCCATGGACCGAAGTTGGAAGTGAATGGATGGTACATGGGCTTGGTAAAATATGTTTGGGGTGAGCCCTCAGCAATTCATTTAAAGGAGGCAGAGTTCGTTAAGCCGATGGGCCATCCGCCAGATCCCATTCCTGACGCTGATGAACAATGGATTTACAATTCCATCAATTATACTTACACTCGCATTATTTGGTTCAAAAATAAACATGTTGTTCTGGCTATTGAGGAAAATAAAAGCGAGTACTAAGCTTGGGTTCACACCTAGTAGTTCCTGCCCATGATTCCCTGTGCAGCGAATGTGACTATTGTAGGAAGGGTTAGTCCGTGAATCTTGCAGAAATTGCACGTTTCACGGACTGACCCCTCCGCCCCTTTTCATTCCGCCGTTTGTTTAATAGAACCGTCCGTTGGCGATATCTGCTTCGGCAAAGGAAAATTCGGCCGAATCAGCATTGGGACCGCCATTCCAAATAAGAACGCTGCAATGGAAGACAACACATAATCCAAGTCCGACGTATCACCGTTCAAACGTAGAAACTGAATAACCAATGCCCAACCCACAAACAAAAGGGTGTATCTCCACGAGATGCGAAAACGCACGACTGTCAACGCCCCAGCAATCGGCAAAAATGCAGAAAACACCCGGAAAAACACCAATGACACATCGGCATTCGGAGCTTCCCAGGTTTTTGACATAGTTTCCGTTGGGCGCAATTGGTACATGGAAAACATCACATCCGAATAGCGTGGCGCATCCACAAAGAAGCCAATGACAAATGCAACGAGCGGAATGAGCACCAAATAGTAGAAAATTACGACCAGTAGCAGCACCCGCACCGCAAGAATCAGGCGCGTTGCGAGCTTGGATGTGAGTGCAATTTTCATTGCACACTGGCCTCGAAAGATAGGGCGTTAGGCCGGTCAATCCAGAGGCACAGGAGGACGATCAGTTTCTCGAACTGCGTGTCGCCGAGATCTTCGTAGGCGTACTTCATTCGGGGCAGATTCCCACAACGGGAGAGCAGGTCAAACGCCATTACGCGAGCGGCCGGTCGTCGGCCGAGTACCGCCTCCGCATTGCAACGGAAGAGCAGGAAGGGTCAGTCCGTGAATCTTGCAGAAATTGCATGTTTCACGGACTGCCCCCTCCGCCTGGATGCGCCGGGTCGTCGCTCCAAACGCGAATAAGATCCGCCCCAGAAGGAGGCAGAGGTGCACGGCGCCCGTGGCTTCGGCCGAGCCTTTTTGCGGTCCGGCCGGGTCAGGTACGGTGTTCATACCGTAAGTCGTTGGAAATCACGGTTCCCGGGTTTCAGTTTCTGAGGAGGAGGCGTAGCTCCCGCGTTGAAGGTGACGCAGAAGAACATGGAAGCCATGAAAGACCACACCCCAGAAGAGGGACAGCAGGGCAAATATCTGGGGGCCATCGAGCGCGCTTTTAGGCGGAATCCAAAGAAAGGGCGCAGAAAGAATGGCCGCGAGAACGCCGCAGATCGTGCTAAGCGGATTCTCGTGCCTGCTGATAATGGGGGTCCATGCGATCGCATTGGCAACAAAATAGAGTGCTAATGCCGCCAGTGACCAAATCAGCATTCCAAAGACGTGATTCTTCATTCGAGCGGTGAACAGTTGGACATTTTTTGTTGTGCGTCATCAAAGTTTAGGGCGCGGAAGGTGTCAATGTTTGCGCTGGAAGCCCGCCAGTTCGAAGGCGCGCCCGACTTCGGGGTTTTTGGCGAACCATTTCCAGATGAGTCCGCTGCGGTAGTTTTCAGCCATGAGCAGCGTGATGCCGATGTCGATGCCGAGCACGTCGCGATTGGTCCATCCGTTGGAGGGATGAAAGGCGTCCACGAAGCCGAAACGGCCGTAGATGCGGTCGCCGAAGCGTTCGCGCATGGTTCGGAGCGCGTCGATGCATTCGCGGGGCGCGAACGGGATCGAACCTCCGGGCGCGCAGGGCACCACGGTGCCGTCGATCCGCCGATCGGGCTTGCCGCCATCCAGGGGAGGGCCGCCCCAATCCATGTACCCGTTGGAACTGTCCGAGGCCGTTAGGCCCCACACATTGTCGTCGTAACCGGGAAATTGCCCATGCAGCGACACACAAAATTCCCGCTGCGCCAGGGTTGCGGTCCGGGAATTGGCAAAGTAATTCACGCCGCCGTCGACCCAGTCACGGAAATCCCACCAGGCTTGCGGGTACTGGTGAACGAACAACGGCGGATAGTGCAGAAAGGTCTTCCCTTCGAAAGTGGCGACGGACTTGCGCTGCCATGCGTGCCAGGCATTCGCGGGCAGCGGGTGGGTCGGCGAAGCAATTGCCAGAAGCGTCATGCCGAGGTGCTCGCTGAATCCATTCCAGTGATACTTCAGGAAGCCGGCCTCTGGAGTCCACCCCATGCAGAGCGTCGGCTGTCCATCGGTCATCCAGGGCCAGTCGATGCGCTCGTAAAACTGCGTAGCCAGTTCCGTAATGCGCGGTGCAGCGAAGTATTGTCGGACGGTCAGAACGCCGTGCAGAAGCAGCGCGGTGTCGATGGACCCGTACGGCGATTTGCCCGCGCGCTGGCCGGAATTCAGATCGATGAAATGCGGCAGAAAGCCATGCTCGTGAGGCACGCGGGACATGAGGAATTCCAGCGTGGCTTCGGTTCGTGCCTCCGCATCGGCGCGCGAGATCCATCCCCGCTCGGCTCCCACGCAATAGGCAGTGAGCCCAAAGCCGATGACCGCGATGCTGCTGACGCCTGTCGCCTTCGTGCCGTCCGCATGCGCTCGAGCGGCTATGATCCCCGTCTGCGGATTTCCCAGATCCCAGAAGAATGCGAACGAACGGTGCTCGAGATCCTCGAGAAAGGCTTCATCGTCTTGCGGGTTTGCCCGTAAGGCTCCGAGGGAAATGACTGCCGCGAGGCAGATAAGGTAGAGCGGATTGCGCATCCGGCACATTTATGCGGCAACCTTTAGTCTAGTCTAGGAGGGGGCGTCTCAGAAAACGGAAAATAAAGCACGCCAACCGCTGGCAATTGCGCCAAGCTCATCGGAAGGGTCGTATTGCGCGACGAATGCGTCGGAAAGTAACTGCGGGAAATGTTCACCTGCACACCATACAACTACCCGCTGAAACCGCGCGAAAATTCAGCCAAAAATTACAACTCTGCCGCGCCCGCTCCCCTACCCTTTAGGTGCTCTCGTTTCTGTGACAGTTTGTGACAAAAATCGACGCCGTTTTCCGTTTTGAGTCCGTTTCTTTTACCCGCCTCAACTAACGAAATCCCTCGTTTTCCCCTGTATTTTGACGGAATTGTATTACGTGAATAAATAGTTGGCTGAACATCCGAGTTGCTGCGACTGACTGCGATTTACTGCGACTACGCACGATGTCACACGGAATGAGGAGGTTACGTAAGAGAAAGATGGACGGCCTGGCCTTGAGTGACAAAACTGTTCCAAACAATTCGCCCGGCAACGGTTTGGGAGGCTTTACGTCGTGTTCAGCGAAAAACCGGACAGGTATTTCTCCGCTATTTGGTTGAACAACGTTTGGCCAAACCGCCGCGATGGGGTTGCGGTGGCTCGGTCAGAACTTCCCGGGCCCATCACGGCGACCAAACTGCTTGTGCCACTCGAGCTGGGCTTCAAGTATTGCGGCAGCCCTTTGCGTGTTCTTCGCGGTGTCCTGCAGGGCCCTTTGTCCCTGCGGACCACCGGCCCCACCGATGAAAAGGCCAATCTTGGAAAGCCGATCATTCAGAACCGATGATTTATCGTAGGTAGGAAGTGGAATTTGCAGGGACGGCTTCGTACCACCGGACTGCTGGTTGTATGCCTGCCAGTCCCGTACGCCATTCTCAACATTTCCAGCCCGTTTGATTCCCTCCAGAGTATCCTGAATCATCTGCCTCGCTTTCGTTCCGTCCACGCCCAACGATTTTATTAAATCTGTGAGCATTCCACCGACGGGCGATTTTCCAAAGTTCTGCATCAATGCGCCAATGCGACCGGTCGCAGCGTCAATTTGATTATTGGCTGCCGTATTTGCTTCGTTCGCCTTCGAGTTCGGCAGAATTTCCATGCCTGCAATCGTCACGTCTCGAAGGCTCTTTACGATTGCCTTCGTGATGCTTCCACTGATCAAGTCCGCGAGCGATGAGAACAACTGAACCATCGATGTCACGATTGACGCAGCCGGTTCCTTAAGGGCGTCAAATACCGCCTTCCCTTCAGAGGCGAGAAATTCCATGGCTTCACTGAACCCCGCTTTCAGTGACAGTCCAGCGAGTTCACCCAACGTGCCTGTTTCAAATGCGTCTTGAACCAGTGTGATTCCCTCGTTGATTCTATCGAGCCACCCGCGCAGCGATTCACCCAATTTCTCACCGGATCCCATCAGATCGATGCCTTTCAGCCGGTCCAGAAGCGGGAGAAGAGATGGAGCAATCTGGTCGGCCATTCCGGCGAAGAATTTCTTCGTCTTCCCGCGCAGCATCTCCAGCGTGTTGGTGATCTTGGTAAACAGCCCCGCATTGCGCTGCATCATTTCCCCGTAGCTTCCCAAGTCGGACCTGGCTTGCGCGAATGCCTCTGGATTGGCAAAGAGCGCCAGCATCTCGGCGCCACTTCTGCCAAAGATCTGCATAGTGGCATTGGCCCGATCGGACTGGGTTTTCAACCCCGAGATTGCACTCCCAATCGCTTCGATGGCATCGGGCCCGTTCATGTCTTTGAGTGCCGACACGTTCAACCGTAGCCGTGCAAATACGCCTTCGGTCGGCATTCCTTCCTCATTCACGCCGCCAAGCGCTTTTTGCATCTTCACCAGGGCTTCCTGAGCGCTTCCGGAGTCGAGGCCAACCAACTGGAAGGCTTTACGGAGCTGGAGAAGGCTCGAAATGCTCTGCCCTGTAATCGTGCTTGTCGTCTTCAGCTCTTTCCCAGCGGCGAAGACATCTTTCAGCGCCCCGGCAATTCCCTCGGCGCTTTTGAATGCAGCAAACGAAATCCCAAGAAGTCCGGTAACCTTGGCGATCGCAGCGAAGCTGCTCTGAACCGAGTTCTGAAACCCCGCGACGGCACCTTTGGCGGCATTCAGCCCCGCCTTCATCGGGCCGGAATCCAAATTGAGCGAATATGAAAGCGCGTTCATGCCGGAAGTCGTTTCAGTCTATCTCGGTCTCTATTCACGCGCGCCGCAATCTCCTTCGTTTGCCTCTCGCTTAGCTTTTCCGGATCGTCAACCACGCCTACTGGCGCTTGTCCTTCCAGAGTGACGACAAAGTAACTTCCGCCGTGATTAAACGCCACGTTGACCGAATGTGCCAGAGCGGCCTTCTTCCTACGGTTTGCAAGTTCCGTCTTTGAAATGATGATTGCGTCGTCACTCATGGTTTGGTCAGCTTAGCGTCAAGTTTGCGTATCGAGTGCCTTTGATCGAGAGCATCCGATTCTTTTCGTTCTCCCACTTGTGCGTCAGAGAATCGACCAGGACACCAGTGAGCCCGCATACATTGATCGCGTCCCCGCGCACCGGCAGCGTTGCGTCTGCGTCGAAGATCACGTCAATCGAACATTCGTTTTTGTCGTTGTAATAAATAACGGCGATGACGTTCCCCTGTCTGTCTTTTAATTCGAGCTTGTCGCCCGAGTCATCACGTTCCGCTCCGGTAATGACGCCGATGGCCGTATATCCGACGCCATCAGTTCCAAATTCAGGATTACCGCTTCCTATGACGAGATAGTTGTTACTCATCTCCCTTTAAATTTGAGACGCTGCGCATGACTGCACGCGACCTGATTTCTCACCGTCATTCGTCATCACTTGCCTCATCTTGTCCACGAGGTCAGGAAGAGTGGAAAGGCTCATTTCAGAAAATGCATCAAAGACAGCAAGATCAAAAGCCTTCCGTCCCGCTTTGAGCGCTTTATATGCGCCCTCTGCATTACGGAAGATAAAGAACGCCTGCGCGAAATGCATTACCGTAGATTCCTCGTTCGATTCTGCAAATGGATGCTTCAGTTCCTCGAACAGCCACGTATGCCCGACATTGAATGATTCGAACTGAATCTCGTCACTGGTGGATGGCGAAAACTCGCGAGACATCACCTCCTCAAGTTGCCTTTCCATAGCTGATACTGAGCATCCGGCGATAAACTGAAATGTCCTGTCGTCGTAGTCGCCGCCTTGAAACGCTAGGAAAGCTTTCCGGGCGTCGTACAGCGCGAAGACAACCTGCGCAATTTCCCGATAATTCAGCTTCGGCATATCGGAAATTTTGCCGGTCAGCTTTGGAACAAGCGGATGACCGATTTCAGACAGCACCAATAAGACTCCGAAATTGAGTGATTTCATTAAATGTCAGGAGGCTCCCACAAGTGATTTATAGATGAGAGCCGAGATCGTCTGTGCGCCTATCCATTCCGTGACACGGATATACAGCCGGCCTTCGCGTGTACAGCGGTCTGGCCCTACGAGCCAATTCCATGAATCGACTCCGGCAAATGGACATCCATTCGGTGGATCTTGCTGTACGTAACAGTCTGCGCCGATGTCGGGTGGAGGAACGAAGTACCGCAGCGTCCGACGCAGCACCGGAGAACCCACGTTGTAGTTGTCCACCCCCGCCGCTTTGAGGCTTTGATAATCGGACAGCTTCCACTTGTTTTCCCCGGAGTCGTCATAATCGGCACTCGTCAGGTTTGCCCAATCCTCCCACGTCCGCTTGCTTCCATTGCTATCGGCAGAAGGCCTATCTGCTTTGAGCACTCCGCAACGAGGATGCATCTCGATCGGCCGGGTTAGTTCGCCAAAGTCAATTTCAAACGACGGCTCGCCGAGAGGCGCGGTTGTTACAGGATCAACTCCCGTCGTTTCCAAAGTAACGATCATGGTCCCTGTGCCGCCATCTTCTTCATCGATTTCCACCGATGTCACAAGCAATCCGTAGTCTGCATATCCTTCGATTTGCGAGGAAACGAGGGGCCTTTGGGACATGAGATCTTGCACCGCCCCGGTAAAAGGCAAAGTGACAGTAGCCTTGTCCACCTGGAAACGCCATTTTGGCTTCCCAAGTGTTATCGTATTTTGTCCTACCCATCTCGCTGTGTTATCCATGGTGTTCCCTCAAAAGTGCTCCGGATCTCACCATAATGATTTCGCCCGCGCTTCCACATTTCACGACGGCTCCGACTCTCGTGTAATGGGCACGCGCCAAGCCATCCAATGCGGAACGCATCCAGTGAATCTGGTCCAAGAATAACCCCTCTCCAGGAATGGCGATGGGCATTGCAACTCCAGCGGTCAGATTTCGCTCAGAGACTCGATTCAACGTCCCAAATTCGAAGTCGATTACGATTACCCCGAAGTGACGCAGCAACTTTTCCGTGCTGTCGGCAACTTTGATAATTCCCGCGTTGGTTGTGAACTCACCCCATGGGGCAAGCTGGAGTCGTGTGGGCAGAGATTCCGAATGCCCCCGAGAGATGGGGAATGGAGATTGAAATGAAATGAGCCCTTTCATTTTTCCCATTTCTTTACGTCCTGCATTGTGAGCCCCATTTTACGAAAGACCCCGGCTTCCCTGTCTTCTTCGGCCGAGTGCCTGGATTGTGTGGACGCTAACGAGACAAGGGTATCCTTGGACAATGCAACCGGATCGCCTGCCGCCTGAAAAAGGAACTTACCATTTTTCACGATGGCATCGGCGGAGAACAGAGTCAGATTTGGAATGCAGCCCTGGCGACACACCGCGGCAGAGTGGAGAAAGACGATTTCGTCATTTCCGTCAGTGAGCACTGTTGGAGACAGATCTATGTAGTGTCCGCCTCCAACAAAGTCCTTCCCTTCCTGAGTCCACTCAAGATTCTCCAGAACGATGCCCTCGCCAGCCAGGATGCGCGGGGTCCCATGGGCGGCCACTTTCGCAGGTTCTCCCTGGTACGCTTCCGCGCCCGGAACGGTGTTATGGTTGAAGTCGAGCGCAACCCGTTCGAATTGAGTGATGCGCTGATTACCCGCCAACTGCGATAGGGTACGGTTTCCAACAACGATTCGACCTTTCGGCGTCAGATGCTCACCCCATGGAGCAATGAGGAGTCGTGAAGGAAGTGTGCCGCCCGCTCCGAATGTTCGCAACGGTGCCACCCCATCCAATGCGCAAAATTTCCCGAGATTCGAGAATAGCACATCTATAGGGCGTTGAGTGATTGGAGCAGGCGGCACGAGGGAGATCTTGAAGCAGTCCGTTTGGCCGGTAAACTCAGTGTGGAAAGCCGTCCCATGAAAAAATTCTCCCCTCTGCTGTTTTGCCTCCTGTGCTCTGCGATCAGCCCAGCCAAAGCCCGAATCGGAGAAACTTTGGAGCAGTGCATCGCCAGATACGGAAACCCCGTGCGTCCGATCGAAGAGCGAATGCCTGTCACGTTTCAGAAATCGGGACTCCTTATCGGAGTCGTTTTCATCGATGGGAAGGCGGCCCAGATCATGTTTTTCAAACCAGATCAAACCGACGGGAAGCTATCGCACCTTTCAGCCGATGAGATTAAAGCTCTCCTTGATGCGAACGGAGCAGGCCGGGCTTGGAGTGTCAGCCCCAGCCGACCACTGGACAAAGCGTGGACGACGGCAGACGGCGAGCTTTTTGCGGTTTACCTGACAGCTCGCTCTACTTTGACGATTCGCACAAAGGCATTTGACGAAGCGAGCAAAGCGAAGGCGCGCGAAGACGAGAAGAAAGCGCTCGAGGGATTCTGATTACTTCATCAACCCCTGAGCTTCCAGAATCGCTTTGATCGCGTCGCGAAGAGCGCCAACCTCCGCGCCGGTCGCACCTGCGTTGGTGAATGTCAATGCGGACAGCGAATCAGCGCTTACCTGGTGATTTACGCGGGTATCAATCCACACCTGGTTGTCGCCGTTATCGATTCCGAGAATGCGTCCGGCGATCACCGCGTTGTTTCCTTTGCTCGCCGAGACAGTCTGGTTATCTTCGACATACGCGAGGCCGAGAATATTCGCCTGTGAAATCGGATGCGTTGCGGAGTTCGGGTACTTGAAGACCCCTTGCTTGACCAAAACCGCGAGGGCATCGTCAGCACCTCCGGTATTGTCAGCATCCACTTCCGCACGGCCAAAAACTTCAATCGATGCGGCGTCGGAAGCGATGACAGCCCTGCCGTTTGAATCCACTGCGACCAATGTTCCGCAAAAGATTGCTGCACCTGCAGCGACAGAAAGGCGCAAGAATTGGCCTGTGGTGAGTTCGCGAGTGTTGATTGGCGTTGAAGCGGGCATGACGCAAAGCATGTCAGACCTAAGTTCACTCCGCATCTCAGCGTGGAAACGCCTTACTTAGAAAATCCGAAGGAGCGTCAATTCGGCAGGCTCTTCGGCTTCACGAAGCTGGACCGAGACCGTTCCACCAATCTCAGCGGCGGCCAGCTCCGCACTCCGGAGCCAGGCGACTTGCTCAGGTAAATATGAATCCGGCCCCGTTGAAGAAGTCATCGTCTCTAACACTCTGGCCAGGGCTTGGCTGCGTTCTTGGTCATTCGCTGGTGTCCATTTCCCGTCCCCGTCTATTACCGCCGCTTCACCGGTGGGCATTGTGACCGTGATCATGTCATTGGATATTTGGATATTCGATAGATCAGGGCAAATGTCGATCCGGTTTGCGCATTCTGCGCAATTTCGGAATCGCGATTTTCATTGGCCGCGATTCTTCGGCGGGTAGCCTCGAATGGTGTCGGCTTCTTCCGCTCATTCCCGATCGAAACTCTCCACTGATTACCTGGCCATTTCACTCCGGCTCCGTTCAAGGCGAGAAGTCGAACGCTACAGCCTGGCGGCGTTGGCAGATCAATCCGGCGTCACGAAATCGGCCCTTCGATCATACGAACTGGGGGTTGCGCCATTGCCGTTCGGTGTCGGAAATCGCGTGTGCGAAGTTCTGAGACTCAATCAATATTGGCTTGCGCATGGACACGGTTCAGAGAGTCCGTGGCTCGATTTCTCAGTATTCGATGGTGGAAAAGAGCTCTTGGAACGTGCGGAATCGATGTCCTTTCTTGATGCGATTTCCGGTGTTCTTGAGCCGCTAATCTCCGATTGGCGCGCGACAAACCCGGCTGAGCTTGTGAGCAAGAAGAAGGCGGATAGAGACCAGACGGCCGCACTGAAAAGAATGTCCGACAAGAGGCTTGAGCTGTTCCTTCGCGAAACCGTTACGGAGTTCTGCAATGCGGAAAGGCTCCACAAGGGCGAATACCTAAAGTTGCTTCGCACGGTCCTTTTCGAGCTGGAAGAGAGAAATTCACCGAAAAACGCATTGACTGAAAGTGCCCCATCGGGACACTGTTCGGCCATGCAAATTGCGGACCTTGTCAAGAATGCCCGAACCCAACTCGGGCTGTCGCGAGAAGCTGCAGCCCAAAGGTGGAATATTCCCCTTGGGACTCTCCGCAAGTACGAGAGCGGCGAGCGAAAGCCGCGCGGACTTGCTCTGAGGCAGCTTGAAACAATTTTGCATTCCTCGGGGCTTTCGAGTGACTGATCCCTGACACAACACCAACCTTCTCCTTTCGCGCTGGGGCACGGGCGGGAGAAGCAGAGTCACCCCGCCCACGGTGGTAACGACACCGGCCCCAGCTTCAGAAATAGAAGCAGAATGCAAACCCTCCAGAAAGTGAAATCTGGCGCGCGTGCTCCAATTGTACCCGTCGCCAAGATCTGGCTGATTCAGCAATTCAGCCGGGAATTGTCGGCGATCATCGCGCCCCTGCCGCGCCCCTCCCGCGAACAGATCGCGCCGTTGCTTCACCCGACCCTTGGGGAAGCACTTCACTCAGGCGACTCGTACTTTGTCCAATATGACGAGTTGGCCGGTGTGACGGTGCCGACATGCATCGCCGTCCATACCACTATTGCAGCTAGCGACCGTCGGTCCCTGATTCAGAGCGGCCTGTTTATCAGTGAGTGATCTTCGAGCGAGGGAGCGCGGCTCAGACAGCGCCTAGGATCGAAAGCCCGAATGCTTCGTTCGGTGCGGGCAGCATACCGGCCCGTTAGCGGCGGTCGGCGAATCGGACCAAAGGCACGCACGCCAATGTATCGGGGTGCATCTTTGTATGAAGACGATCACGGTAGAATTTCAGCATCCCGACGGCACAACCGCTCGCGCGGTGGGAACATTTGCTGCCGTGCCAGGCGAAGGCCCCGTGGAATGGAGCGGAAACACGGCCCCAATTCGTAAAACCCTGCCGAAAGGCGGCACGTTGCAGCCGATGGGGTATTCTTTCAGCTTCGCCGATGCGATGCGCGGTTTGGCCGGCAAATGCCATGCGCACGCCAAGATTACCGAAGAAGGCAATTGGGAGGTCTACGAGGAATGAGCGCCGCTGATTTGACCGATTTCGCGATTTGGCGCAAAACGGCCAAATTTGACCGTGGCGGAAATCCGAGTCTCAGGGTAGCGGATTCTGGCATCAAGGGCATGGCGGGTTCGGCGAAGTGCGGCGAGAGGCCTTTTAGAGCCAATTTTGGAAGAATCACGAGCGGCAAAACATGCGTGTTTTGCAAGACGGTTTCCCGTCGCCGTATAGGCAATGGGAAAAGATTATACACAAGCCCCCCGTTTTCTTTCCACGCTGAGATGCGGAGTTCCTTCCGGCAAATAGGATGAGCGCAAATCGAATGAATACTCAACCGCCCGAATCCGATGAGTCGCGACAAAAACTGAAGAGCATTTTGGCTTCTCGGCGTTGGACGTATCAACATTTGGCTACTGCTATCGGATTAAGCCGAAATTCCGTTTCAATGATCGCATCGGGCATTGTCGCTTCCAAAGTGGCATGCCGGCGCATTGAGAAATTCTTTGGATGTCCAATTTGGGCGAGCGAACGGCAGTGGATCGATACCAACCGCGCAGAAGTACGGCTTGGCTTGGATCCTCTGCTTTCATACGTCCAAGATGTCCGCGCGAGGGCCCGGGAATTGGGGATCATCGGCATTGGGTCTACAGCATCGGTGTCAGACATCATCGAACTTTCAGCGCTGCTTCCGGATGAATTTCAAATGCCTGTGAGGGTCGCGGAAAAGAAACCTGTAAGTCGATCTGCGCCGGCAAACGTGCGGCCATTGCTCCCGCTTCCGGAAAAAGATCTATCTGCGGGCGCAGAGAAAATCTCTGAAGTGATGGCTCAGTTACGACAGTTTTCGGCGACTGCACGTGATGCACTCTCCAAATTCAACACAGATCCGAATGTTCAATGACTTATATGTCCAAACTCAAAGAACCAATCAGCATCCTGAAGGAGGCAATCGGCAAATTTCAATCTGCCGATAGCAAGGTAACCGAAACGCGGGCCGCCATTAAAAAGAACGATACCATCGTTGCCAACGTTGACGTCGATCCCGATGACGCCACCGCCGTCCGAACTCTGGCCGAAGCCCACGCAAAAAAGGCCATCTATCCATCACGTCTGGCGCGCTTAATCGAATTACGAGCGGCGTCTGTGCATGAAATGAAAACTGCAGCGGTGGCGCTTCAAAAGCGGGGTTTTGAAGTGGCTACCGAGGAACAGGAGCGTCTGGCCGATGAGATCGAAGCACTCCTTAAACCATACGCACCGAACTACACGGTTCCCGGGCCATCTGGACCGGAGGTATTCAACCATGCGCGAAACCTGGCATATAAATGCAATACTGTTATCGCCATCGGCCAGCGTGCGACGGCAAGTAAGACTTGGTGGCAATCGGGAAACGGTTCCGACCAAGAGCGTGACAACTGGGGCCACGCTGCACTGGGGGTTGCAACCGAGATCCTTGAAATCGCGGAAGCGTACGAACGCAACGGAAGCTTCCTTCCGAAGGGCGTTTTGAAGAGCAAATAATTTAGCCGAATGCACAAGACACGTGAATCTGCAGGGGATCGCCCAGAGGGAGAGAGCGCTCTGCCCGAAGCGGGGCGGACGGACGGTATCCATAACGTCCGTTCGCGGCGACCCTGCACACGTGTCACTCAGCCGAGCATACGGAAAAGGCGGCATTGCGCACGTGTAGGCAAGATTGCGTTGCTCCCTGCAAAAGTCCGCGATGAACTTAATTTCCGCCTCTATGATGGGCATAGCGGCAGAAAGATTCTGCTTTGGCTGAACAGCCTGCCTGAAGTGAAGCAGCGAATCCAAGAGAACTTTCCAGTCGGTCGGCAGGAGATCACAAATCACAATCTGAGCGAGTGGAGGCATGGAGGTTACAAGGATTACCTGGCTGCGCTCCTTCGAACCGAGGTCTCCAAAGATGTCTGATGAGGAGCCAACCTTTAGATTGGCTGAGATCCAAGCGGGGCTTGGATTAGAGCACGCTGAGCAAGCGAAAAGACGTATCGGCAATGCTGTGCCAGTATCGGCGCTTCATCGCGGAAAACCCGTGAAGGCATGGAGGTTGTCTGCGCTTCCGAAGGACGTGCAAGATGAGTTAGAGCAGAATCGTGCTTTGCACGTTCGGCGATCTGTTGAGGATCTTCTTCAAAATCCGCCTCCACTTTACCGGCCATCCGTCAATCCAACATCCGAGCAACTACGCGATGCCGAACGGCTCCGCGATGCGCTCGCGCCAGTCTTGCGGAACCGCGGCGAAAAGTCATGGGTACGACTGATTGAGGAGGCTTTACCGAGGATGGGAGCGGATGCTCCGAAGGAAAGGCAGATGGAATACCTTCTGAAACGCACTATCGATCGTGACGCAAATTGGGAACGATTTGATCGGCTGGAACTATATTTTTGCGACGCGACTAGGACGACACTTACCCTTGAGAGCGAAGAGCCGGAAATGCCGCTCCTTGAGGAAATCCTGGCGGGATTGGATAGCCGAGTTTCGAATGCAGAATCGGTGTTTTTGTGGGAAGCGATTTTCCAGCAGTGGAAAGCTCTATGTGGACAAAAGCTGCAGCCGCAAAAAGCCCAAGCGCAAATTTTTGCCCGGATCTCGGCACCCGGTGCCCCCTTTGCTGCATTCTCGCGCGAGGCGCTGCGCAAGCAATGGACTCGAAAGCTTTCGAAATGGTCTACTGGCAATCTTCAGGATAATCGCAAAAAATCCGGGCGTTCCCCCAAGTTTGGACTGACCGATGCCGAAAAGCGATCGCTTCGGAAGCTTGTGCTTCTGAAGGGCAGTTTTTCCATAGCCGTCGAGTGGTTCGCTAAGTCGCCCGCGTGTCTTCCGGAGACGCGGACAATGATTATCGAGGAATTGGATCGTGCCGCGCGCCTGCGCCGTAAGCCGAGCTGGGCACCGTCACTGCGACAGGCCGGGCATGTGACCGTTGAAGAAGAAGCCGCATTCAGGGGCACTAAGGCAATGCAGGATGTGGCGTTTCAGGATCGGCGCGGAATGTATTTTGTCGACGAACGCGGAGAGAAACAGGGCATGCGTCCAAACACGATTTGGGAATCAGACGATATGTCCAGTAACGAGCCCTTCACTTGGACGGAAGAAGGCCCGCACGGTGAACCGATTCCCCGGATCGGCAGGCAAACGCTATGCACGATCGATGTCTATTCCGGTGCCTTCCTCGCTGCAATGCCAATCGGACGCGAACGCGATGCCTACCGTGCCGAGGATATTGCAGACCACTTTGCAGAGTGCGTCGAAGCCAACGGTCTTCCGTTCGCCTGGCGGCTGGAGCGCGGGCCGTGGGAGAACAATTTCATTGATGGCATAAAGGTTGGAGTGGACAACGAAGGCTGCGACATACGTTGGGGCGGACTGGATCCCATCATCCATATTTGCCGCGCTTGGACGTCGAAGCAGAAAGGGACAATCGAATCTTCCTTCGACCTTCTGCAATCGCTTCTGGCGCATGAGTCGATCAGTATCGGACGCCATCGCGGCGAGTTCGAAGCGGCAACGAAACTATTCTTGGCCGCTGGCCGTGGCGACATCGAGGCTTGGCGTAAATTCTGGCCGATCAATCAGGCTGCGGAAGGTTTCGCCAATGCGATGGAGGCCTTCAATCAGCGGCCAAAGCAACGCCGTGCCTTTGGTAGGGATCTGGTTGCGCCTGCGGATCTATACCGCAATGCGGAGCGCCGTGAATGCCCAGCTAGTGAACTATGGCGATTCTGCCCTGTGAAGGATTCCGCAACTGTTCGCGGTGGTCATATTGAAAAGACCATTCGTAATTACCCGTTGCCATTCCGATTTCGCATTAATGGGGTGAAAGATGGGATGCACCTTGAGAATGGTTCAAAGGTATTGGTTGCATTTCATCCGGGGCATCCGGAACGTGGGTGCCATGTCTTCAACGCAGCACGGCAAAGCCGTGAAGGATGGAAGTTTGGCGAATTTCTGCTGACCGTTCCTATGGCTGAAGATGCGCCGCAAGTAAGCCTTTCGAAAGTAGAGAAAGACGCATTTGCCGTTCGGCGAAAAGCTAACGCGGCGGTTCGCTCGGAGTTCCGCGGGATCATCGGAGGCAAACGCGCGGCCAAGGCCAGTACGGCCCGGGATGGCTTCGGAAATTCCAAACAGCTCAGAAACACAGAACGAAGAGAGCCGATTTCTCCAGTTGCGGCAGCGCGCAACGATGGCGATGAGATGATTCGGCAGGCAAAGGACGAAGAGGCCGAACTCTCGCGTATCAAACGCCTGGAAGATGAGGCATTCGAGCGTGGCGATCTTATACCGTCGGTTAGAATAGGAGTGATGAAGCCATGAGCAGCACGCGCAAAGCCAAAGAAGGCAGCCCACTTCGGCAAGAGCGCTTTGCTTCAAGTAAGCTGTACGGGAAAGCATTGCTCGGAAACCTTGTCGCGAAGCGGGCGGGAAAAATTCGCACTCGCGCAGCTCGTGAACTGATCTATTTCCTAGCAGATGTAAGCTTGCGGTTTGCAGGCGCGCGCCACGCCACGTGCAATTTATTCCCTTCTTGGCCTTGGGAGGCGTCTGTTCCCAACGAGGAAATGGCATTCGATAGATTGTCGCGAGAACTCGCCGAAATGTTTCCACAGGTCGGCGAACGAAACGCGCGAAGTCTGCCTCGATTGCTTGTGCAGCTTTGTCTTGATCCGAGTACCACGCCGGAAAAGCTTGCGCTGCCGGACTGCCCGAACCTTTTTGAATTGCTTCTGGAGTACAAAGCGAAATTCGAAGCTGCAGCGGGATTTCGGGCGGCTCCCACTGCGACCATGCAGGCGATTACGGAAGTCTTGGACTACGCATTGAGCCAGCGGGGCTTGGTGTTGGCTCTCGGAAGCTACAGAACCGGCAAGAGCTTTTCCTGTCAGGCTTGGGCGCAAATGCACCTTGGCCAATGTCGATACGTGCAGCTTTCGAGCGCCAAGGACGATAATTCCTTTTATCGGGACATCGCACGCGCCTTCGGCGTGGCGTCCAGTCTTCAGCTCAAGGCCCGGGAGATGCGGGCAAAGATTGAAGCTGTTTGCCAAGAGCAACACCTTGTTCTGATCATCGACGAGGCCGATTGGATCTGGCCGCAAGCCGTACGTCCCACAGAAGCGCCGGCGCGAGTCGCATGGATATTGACAAGCCTGGTGAACAACGGAATGGGCGTCGCACTGGTTGGCTCGAGGAATTTCATCCGGATGATGTCGAATGTGCAGAAGAAGTGCCCGGTCTATGGGTTGGAACAGTTCACCGGGCGGATTCGGCTCCGGCGTGATTTGCCGGATCATTTGGACAAAGACGACCTATTCCGAATCGCCGCCGCTGTGCTTCCCGAAAGCGATCGCCCTGGACATCTTCTCCTGGTCGGCCACGCCCTGAAATCGGAAGTGCCAGTAGCCGCTTTGGAGAGCGCGGCCGCTCGGGCCAAGTATTTCGCAGAGGCGGCCGCTCGGACCGTCCAGTTTTCCGACATTGAGCGCGCCATGCGTGAATCCGGAACCCTAACCGATTCGCAGCCGTTCACCGCGAACAGCCTCCAGACCGATTCCCAGCGTTCACCAAAAATCAAGAATGTGACAGCCACGCGGACGCCTCGCCAGCCCTCCGCGATCCCATCGCTGCTACCCCGCGTATAGCAAAATTTCAATTCAACCCATCCAAGACGCCGCTCGAACGAATTTGTTTCGGGATGGCGCGTTACCCTTTACCCCGAGAAATCCGCAATCGTTCAGCGAAAAACGGACAAATATTGATGCACGTTTCAATTGCACTTTTTCGAGAGTGCGCCCGGCGGGGGTCGAACCCGCGGCCTTTACGTCGTCAATCGCCTTTTTGGCCGTTTTTTGTAGCAGATTTGTAGCAACTTTCGACCTTACGCGGCGCCGGTGGCGCCCCGGAAGGGCGTAATCTTGCCGGCGGCCTCGCCGGGCATGATCGCGAAATATGCGGCCGCCTCGGCCTCGGGTTTCGGGTCGTTGTAGTGTTCGCGGACCTTGGCCGGGCTGTTGCCCATTTCGAGCGATACCTGGGCGTAGCTCTTCACGATCGCCAGGCGGTAGGATCCGAATGAATGGCGCAAGGCGTTATTGTCCCAAGTCTTCCATTTGAGGTCGCGGCGAAGGCGTTTCAGGGCGTCGCATTGGGCGCTGCTCTTGTCGCCCCATTTGTCGGGAATAACGGGGCCTGTGGCGAGGCGATACGGCGCGAGCCAGGCCTGAAGCGCGGGCAGTAGTGGCGTCTGGCGCGAGATGCGCACCTTCTTCGCCACCTTCCCGGGCACGGCGATCGTCTGCGCGTCCCATTTGATCGCGGACCAATCGAGTCGGAGAACCTCGCTCGTGCGCATGCCGGCAAAGGCCGCAAGCGCCGCCCATGGTAGCCAGTCGGTATCGTGCGCGGAAAAATAGCCGAGGATCTCCGAAAGCTGAGTCGGCGAGTAGGTCGACACTTCCGAGCCGGTGGACAGCCGCGGGATATTGTCGACGGGATTCTCGACGTCCTTCGCGATAAGCTTTTTCGCACGGGCGAAGGTCAGAAGGCGCATGATGGCCTCGCGCACGTTATCGCGGCGCCTTGCGCTCACGGGTTCGCCTGCGGGCTTGCGTGCGGTGCCGCGGGTCGTCTTGAGGCCGCGGAGATATTCGCGGATGCAATCTTCCGCGCATTCGGTGAGGTTCGGCCGGAATTTGGCGAATGCCTCGAGATCGCGGCCAAGCTGGCCCGTGTAGACGTCGCTCCGGCGATCGTCGGCGAGTTGCGCCATCAGCATTTCGACGACTTTGACGGTCGGCGGGCAGTGCGGCTTTTCGATGCGTTCCTTTGCGTAGAATTGCGCCGCGTCGATAAGCGAGATACCGCCGGCGATCCGGCGCGCCTCGACGAATTCCGAAATCGCCGCATGAAGCGGAATGCCGAGCGGCGCCAGGGCGAGCACGGCCAGGCGGTAGTTGTCGCGGTCGGCGCTCGTGAGCGTGAGCACGTCGGCTTGCGAATTCGAGATTGCGAGCGCAACCTCGTCGGCGCGCTCTACGGCCTTCGCCTTTTCGCGGAATATCTCCTGCCTTCGCTTGTCGGCATTGAAGAGCCTATACGCCAGGTAAAAGCGGCCGTCTGCCGTCCGATACACGGGAACGCGCACGCTGCCTGCGCGGGCGATGTAGGCCGGTTTCTTTTTCTCGCTCATGTCCGCTAAACAGGACGCGGTTCGCTCGATTCAGGCTCCTTCTTCTTGGTTGATCGGCTGCGTCGTAAAAAGTACTCAAGCCTGTCCGACAGGCGGCGCATCATAAAAATGACATCCTTGTCGCAATTTCCTAGAAGCTCGAACCCGACTACTTTGTCGAATAACATCTCAACGGAGTGACACAATCCCCGATATGCAGACTCCACCTCTCCGGATTTTCCACCCCTGATTGCACGAGTTAGTTCCATGCCAAGTTCGTAGAACCATGGAGCCTCGTCTCGGAAAAGGGAAAAGACCATGATCAAGCCGACAGCGAAATCCTCCGCGCGGCCGCTATCCAAGCATAACTCAAGCGTCTCTTCGAGCATGCCTGAGTGGAATCGCTTGCTCGAAAAACGGCGGCGCGATGGGTCATACACCCTATTACCAACGCGGTCGGGCAAGTCTCGAACAAGGACTTTTACCTCCTCAAACATCTTTGCGATCGCGTTGTCGTCAACTTTAGCTTGAGTTGCGGGCGTCTTCGAGTGCTTGTCAAACATCGGCTTGATTGACTCCCGGAATGCTTGGACTTGGAGGCGGACCGCTTTTTCTCGCGGGGAAACATTGGGGGTACGGCGGATAAGCTGAAGGACAAGTTTGGTCAATGAATCCTCGTCATCAGCGCAATTCTGAAACTGTGCAAATGGCCCGGTAGCGACCTTCTCCAGCGGTATGTTCAACGCAAGACCTAGGACGGTAGCATCAAGTTTACCCTTTGCCACTCCGGTTTCATAAAGAATCCAAGGGCGGTCGAGGCTGTGTGGAGTAAGTAATGCCACGACATCCGTTGCGCTGGAGAGATTGGACATGATTGAGGCATACCACTCTGCGCCAAATTCGATGCCAGACGTCCCCTTGCGGTCGGATGAGCGAAAACTTTGCAAGGCGCCACCGCTGGCGTCCGTAAGTAGGTTGGCGAATTCTTCAGCCAAGTCTGCATCGCGGGTGTCGTGACTCACGAAGACCAGCGGCGAACCGTCATTGATTACGATTCTTCCATTCGTCTCTTGCGGTGCGGGCTTTGGTTGTTTCTTCTTTGGGGTAGCCATAAATTAGGTGTTCGAAAGTTGGTTAGAACGGGCCGGGGTGAAAGAAGTAATAAAGGATCTGCAGCAACAGGGAATCCACCCAGGAGAGAAGCGGCATCAGGAGCAAGCCGATGACGACAAATGCAACCCAGGCGAAGACGCCGTCGAGCATTTGCAACAAAGACACGAAAGGCCAGCCTTCCGACTCTCTTGGCTCGTCAAATTCGTCGTTCATTTTTCCGAAGCCAGAAGCTGGAGAGCCTTTTCGACGCTTGTTGCGTAACGTCTAATCTTGGCGCGAGCACCGGAGAGATTAGTGTAAGTATAGGTCCCGGCAGGATAGATGGCGCCGCTAATCGAATCGCCATCCACCCATTGTTTGGTATCGGTCACTACAAAAATTGTGCCAGTGCCGTCATAAGTTCCGGCGCGCCACGTTCTTCCTCCCTCATGCACGTCATATCCTGCATCCTGAAAATAAGTTCCCTTCGCAATAACGCCGTCGTCTAATACTTGAATTATCTTAAGTTCGACCTGCAAACTGGCGTCTCGGATTGCTTTTTCCGCTTTGGCGGTCGCTGATCGAAGTGCCGCCGTGCGCTGCGCTTCCGCCCGAGCAGTCGCCTGGGCGCGCGAGAACTCTTCACCCTTTATGGGATCGTATCCGAATTTCTTCTGTATCTCTTCTGGAAGATTCGAGAACGGGATAGTCGCAGCCCCATCGTAATATTCGATTTGTAATCCGTTCGGCAAAACCCGCTTAACGATGCATTCCTTATATTCCGTGCCGTCCTGCGTCTTGAGCGTAAACGGTTTTTGATCCTGCGCGAGTGAAGCGGCGCCGAGGATTGCAAACGCCATCAGGGTGGTGATTGGTTTCATTTGTTTAACTTAGTAACAATAGCGACAACCTCGGTTTTCTCAGGTGTTTTCCCATGCAAGGGGAGGCTTCGCGCGGCGTCTTTTTCAGGTGAACAGTTACCCACCCGCGACGCACGGTAAGTGCAAGTTGATGAAGTTAATGGTCCCGAATGAGCTTATTTCTTTTGCTGAGGAGCAAGGCCTCGAGCCGGTGAAGTTTCTTGAGGGGCTGCTCCTTGAGAACGTTTCAGAAGTTTTTCGGCTGCTCGCTCAACGGGCCCAGGCTGATGTTTCTTTGAACTAGCCTCACATTTCGCGGGCTTCTCAGCCACCAGCCTGATCGGGGGCGCGTCTGTATCGTTAAATCGGAAGAGGGTGTAGTTATCCTTTTCGATTTGAGTTAGTCCGGCCCTGAGCACGATTCGGATGATCGTGCTTTCGGCCTCCCCTACTTTCTCCGCGATTTCCTTCAAACGTTCGTGGAGTGCCTCGGGCATTTTAACGGGGACCACCTTCGGCATTTTCGACGGTTTGCTCTCTCGTGCCATGGCGCCGGTATAGACAGAAAATACGGTGAGGCAATACATTTCATGTTGACGGTATATTCCGAATATACCACTTTGCTCACATGAAGACGCCCCATGCACCTCTTGAAAAGGTGAAACCGCTTCGCATCGACGATGAGCTCGATGCGGAAATTAAGCGCGTCGGCCAGGTAATCGGGCTGAACGACGCGGACACCATGCGAAAGGCCCTCGAACGCGGATTGCCTGTGATTGAGCGCATTTTCAAAAGCCCACTTCGGAAGAAAGCAGCCTGATCGCCTAACCCACAAAAAAAGGGGCGCGTCCCGGTGCAACGGAAACGCGCCCAATACTCAAGAAAGAGAATGAACCATAGCAACACCTCTAGCCGCGTCAATCCTTCGCCAAGGATGCGCGCCAGCGCCCAGGCAGGCGCGGCTTTGACGCTTGGGAATGACGCCTTTCTCGCGCTCGTCGCCGAGCGGATCGCCGGGGAGCTAACGCCGGAACGCATCGAGGCGCTTGCGGAAAAGAAGATTGCCGAGCGCATCGGCCTCTTGACGCTCGAGCAAGCGGCGCGGCATTTGCAGTGCAAAAACGTGCGCCAGTTGGTCGATTTCTGCCGGGAACATAAAATCCCCGTTGAGCACTTCGGAAAGAAAAAGCGTTTCATCAAGCTTGCGGAAATCGAAAGGGCCCTCGAGCGCAGGAAACTCGCCACCTTCCCGGGTACCTCGTCGACGCGCATTGCGCGCGTCTCGGATCCGGCCGCCGGCCAAATGGAAAGGAGCGCGGCATGAGCATGCCCGCCGCTGCCTCTGTAATCTTCGCCGCGGAACATGCGGCGTTTGAAAGCATGCCCGCAGAATCTCGGGCGCTGATCGAAGCCCACGACGGGCTTTTCAAAACGTGGAGGGAATCGGGGTTTTCTTCACCCATGCCCGAGCCGCTTAAAGCGGCCAGAAAGGCTATCGAAGCTGACCCTATTGCCGAATTCTCGATGGAGCTTCGCCGCCGCGGTAATGAGGCGCGGGTAGAAAGGAGCGCGGCTTGAGCGACGCGACATATCCACCTATGGCGGAGAGCGGAACGCCGGAAGCGCAGGAACTCGCAAGGCAGGCGGACGAATCGGCCGCAATGACCGAGCAGGCCCTGCTTTTGGGATCGATCCTTGGAGCAATCCGTCGTCTTGAGCCTGCCCTGTGCGAACGCGTGCTGGATAGCGAGCTCTGTTCCCGTCGTGAAATTGATGCCGTCCTTACGCTCCGGGCGAACATCATGACCGAACGCGCATCGTTAAGCGCGGAGAGCTCGGGCGCGGCGGTTTGCAGGGCGCGGGCGATCCGTCATCTCGGTGCAGTATTTCACGCGGTGCAACAGCTCGAGGGACGGTCCCTGGAGCACCTGGCGCATGATCCGGAGTTCCTGTATGCGAAGCAGGCCAGGCTCGTGATCGGATTGCGCGAATCCCTGGACGATGCTGGACACGGTACCCGCGGCGGAGGCCTGCGCCTGGAAAGGGTAAACGCATGAAGGTCCTGAGCGCGATCGCGCAAGGTATCGTTGCCCTCCTCGTCTGGGGCTATGTCCGCGCCAAGCTGCAGGAATGGCGCGGAGCGGCGATCAGAGTTAGTGCGTCGCCGACATGTCGCCGCAGGCCTCGCCACGCCAAGCGGGCATCCGGATCGTTGAATTGATCGGTATAATGAGGGAACTCCTGATTTATACGCTTCGTCCGAATAACACGGCGCTCTGGATCCCGGTGGATCTGGCGACAGCGGTGAAGCTCGAGCGCGGGATGCGAATGCCCCTTGAACAGTACGGCTCTGCACAAGTGCAGCCGCTTATCGAAGGCCGCAGGCGCACTGATGATGCCACGAGGAAGAACGCCTACTAAACAGAATTCTACACCACAACGAGACGGCCGGGACGCCGGCCATAAAAGACGCGCGCTCCGTTTCTGCCGGCCTCGAGCGCAATCGCGGGGCCGGTGAGGTCGCCAAAGGCGGCCAAACCCAATTTTCCAAATCCACCCAATTACTCTACCAAATGAGAGCTTTTCGCTGCGCTCCTACTTCGATCAAGTATTCCTTAGTCGTTGCACGCCTGAGCACATTTGAGCTCGCGTTCTTCCTCATGTCGCAGCTTGCCCAGGATGACTGGCATTGCCTGCCGTATGACGCCGCTATTTTGAGGAGTGAAGTTTTCCCGACCAAGCCTTTCATGGCGCTTCGTGACATCGCCAGCGCGCGAGACAGACTCGTAGCTCTTGGCGTCTACCTACACAAGCGCGGTGCGAGAAAGGAATGGCTCGAGATTGCAGAAGAGTACCGCCATGCCAGGGGCAAGAATGACACGTCATTCGGCGAGAATGAAGCGCCGGCGGAACAGCCGGAAGAAGAGCAGGAACCGGCACAGCCGGAAGCGCCTGCACAACAGAAAGAGCTGATGCTCGGGCCAGTCTGCCTAGCTAAACAGACTGGCAAGGGGCGTCCGCGAAAGAAGCGCCAGGAAGTTCCGGCGCCAGTGATGAATAACTCGGAAGTTATTCACAACGCAGATGCTTGCGGCCCAAAATTCAATGGGTTGAGAGCAGAAGAGAAAATAGAGAAAGATTCTGAATCAGCGCGCGAATGCGCGGGAGGCTCCGCCCAGGCGTCTGCGACGCCCTCGCCGATGACTCAGGATTTGAATTTGGCGATACCTTCGGGCCTGGCGTTGCCCAGGCCCTCGCCTAAGTTGCCTCCGCGCCCTGCCAATGTCGTCGGGGCCAAATTCGAACGCAGGCCGGATGATTGCGACGATCCGCTCTGGCAGAGGCTATGCAATGCGCTCGGCCTCGTTGAGATGCACAGATGCGGCGCGCTATGGATGAAACGCTTTAAGCTGTGTCGCGACGCGATCGCGGCCGCCCTGAGCGATTGGGAAGGGCTCAAAGAAGAGACGCGAAAGAAGTACACGGCCGCCGAGTATATGACGAAGGCCTTTGAAAACGAAAAGCTAAGGTATGCCTGAGAAATTCACAGTTCACGCGGGCTGCACGAATCCGAATTGCGAGCGGTGCAAGGAATTGCATCGCGAGCAAGACGCGACGGCGGCCGCCCTCTTCAAAATCGCCGAGGTGATGCGCGATCTCGACTTTGTCGCGCTCGAGATCGAACTCGACGGGTACAACGTAAAAGCACATATCACGCGCCAGCGGCCGGAATCCGCGACTTGCTCAACTAAGACGTAGACCTATGAAGACGAAGACGAAAACCGAAAAGCCGCAGTATTCCGTGCGCATCTACTGGAGCGACGAGGACGAGGCCTATATCGCCAAGGTTCCCGCGCTTCGCGGGTGCATTGCTCACGGCGGCACTTATGCTGAGGCCGCCAGGGAAATTGAAATCGTCATGGCGCTTTGGCTGGAAAGCGCCAGGAAGCATCATGACCCTATTCCCGCTCCTGACCTGGCGCGCGAGGAAATCGGCCGCATGGCTCCCCTGCTCAATTATTCCAAGCTCGCCAAGCTGGCTGGAATCAATCGGCAAACGCTGCAAAGCAAGCTGGACCGGAGAACGCCGTTCACGGACTTAGAATCCCGCGCGATTTTGGAAGCGCTCGAGGTGGACTTATTGAAGGAATCCAAAGCTAGGGCACTGCGCAAATTGGTTCCGAAAAAGACCGCCGCGCCAGCAAAGGCAAAGGCTTCTGGTTTCTAGCATTACCAATACTGATCTACTAGCCATTAGTAGAACCCGTGATAGTATCGCCGGGCATGTCCACCCTGAAGCATGTACTCATGGGAAATAATGAGCAGGAATTGACGCGCGCGGCCGTACACTACCTCGGGCAACGCGGAATCGTTATTCCGGATCAGCCTATCCCGTGGGAGACGCGCGCCGAATTCTGTCGCCGAGTTGGGATATCGAAGCGGGACTTTTCACGGCGGATTGCAAGCCGGTGGTGTCCGCGCGTCGATGTGGAGCGTGGACCGCATGGACGGTTGAAGGCGTTGCATTCCACGCCGGCATTTGAGGCGTTCATGCTTCGGCGTTTTCGGTCATCGGGCTGTAATGGTGCCGGAAATCGTCCAGAAGAGACGATTTGATGCCAGAGAAGAGCGCCGGACCGGTGGACGATTTGAGGGTGATCGTAGTTCAATTCGTCCATCTATGCTGATCCCCGCGAATAATCCAAACATGGCCGAATTGATCGACACGACCCGCGATCGAATGATCGAGGCATTCGCCCACGATCTATCATTGTCGCTGCCGCTCTTGGGGGTGTTGCAATTCCAGGCTGCGATGGTGGGGGTGTTTGCTGATGCGCTCGACAGAGGGCACCTAGGTGAAATGTTAGCGGAAGGACTGGCGATCGAACTTGACCAAGCGAGGCAAGAGTCAGTCATGCACACGCTGGCACTGATCCGCGATTCGGCCAATCCGAAGCTGGCAGTGGATTCACTGATCTTCGCATGTGGCCTGCACGGACTGCAGGACGGTAAGAGCCAGATCGAGATTGGTGAGGAGAATGGAGTAGGACGCGCGGCAGTAAGCCAACGGGCAACAGGCTGGGAAAAGACGCTGGGTCTGCCACCATCGCGAGGCATGAAAGATGATGAGGCGCAGGAGGCTTACCGTGCGCGCGCCCATGAGCAGCACGGAACGGAGCTCAAGCTGGCGAACAAAGAGGCGAGCCTGATGGAGGTGGCCATCAAGCGCCTGGCTCGCTGGGCGGAACGAATCGCGCCGATGATCAGGGACGGGAAAGACGGCCGCGAAGCAGCGACCAAGGTGTCGAATGCCTGGCGGGAACTGGAAGGTGCCATGGCGGGGCTTCTGGGCGGCCCGCACGGGTCCCCCACCCCCCTATAAGGAATCTCTTTCCCAGGGGGCCATGCCGCGCGGGTATACACCGCACTGCGGACAAATCTCGTGAGACCATTTTTTTTCGAATGTCCGGCCGGAGATCCTTAGCGGTTTGAGCGGAGGCACTTAACTGCCGGACATGAACCGGACATTCGTGCTGAATATCCGGTCGACCGGACATTGACACGCCATGTTCGGCGTGGATCACGAGTTAGTCTCGCAAATCAAACTCGCCGAGATCGTCGGCTATAGCGTTCGCCAGATAAACCGGTTGCTCAATCACCCGGAATGTCCCGGCGTGGAGAATGATCTCTACGACGTGGAGGAGTGGACGGAATTCCTCGCGATCCACGGCCGCAAATCGCCGGCGACGTTCCGAAAAGTCGAACTCGAGGCGCAAAAGGTCGAAATCCACAACCGGCGCCAACTCTGGAAACACGAATGCGAACAGCGCGTTTGGACCCGCAATGCTGATCTGGCTCCGGACATCCAGGCGTTCGATCAGGAGTTGATGCGCCTGGTCCGCGATTCCCTCGAGGAAATCATTCCACGCCGCGGGGCCGGAAAGTCACGCGAGGAATTGCAGCGTCTTGGCCGTGACCAGGTGGACCGAATATTTGCAGCTATCCAGCGTGGCGAGGCTGAACTATCGGAAAAGTACCCGCTGCCGCCATCACCACAGGAGGCCTCGCCGGCGCAATGAGCTTCATCCGCAAGCTCCGCCTCCAAAGCTGGCGCCCCATCGATCGCCGGCCGATTTACGAGTCGCTCGCTGACGATCTGATCCTGCCGCAGGGCACACCCTATCCAGGCGCATTCGACATCGCGAATTCGCCATGGATCAAAGAACCGCTGGATGCGATCGCGACCGACGGATGCAAGCGCGTGCTCGTTTCCGGCGCCGCCCAGCTCGGCAAGACTCTCTTCGGAATCATCTTCGTCATTTGGTGCGTGCTCAGGCGGCCAGGCATCACGACCTGGAATGGCCAGACAGATCCGGCGATCCGCAAGTTTGCCGAAGACAAGGCATGGCCGCTCTTGCGCGCCTGCAAGTCACTCATGGCGCTCCTGCCGGCGGATCGCAACAAAGTCCGGACGCGTTCCATCGTGTTTCCGAGCGGCAGTGTGCGATTCCAGGGCGCTTCGGAGAACAATTCCCACGGCGACACGGTAGCGAATCAGATCAACGACGAGCGGCACCTCTGGAAGCCAGGCCTCATCTACAAATTCGACAGCCGCGTCGGCTCCATGCCGAACGCCAAGCAGCTCGATCTATCCACCGGCTCCATCAAGTACGGCACCGAAGAGTTATCCGACGGTACTACACGTGAATTCGGGGACGATTTCTTCAATCAATGCCGCGACGCCACACAGGAAATCTGGTCCGTGAAATGTCCTGGCTGCGGACGCCTGCAGCCGCTCGCGTGGAAACACCGCGACAACGATGGCTCGGATCTGACCGATTCGAACGGGAAACAGGTCTTCGGGATTGTCTGGGACGAGAACTCCACGACTCGCCAAAATGGCCGGTGGAACTTCGCGGCCGTGAAAAAGACAGCCAGGTGGAAATGCCAGGCCGACGCCCTCGATGGAATGCGCCACCGCACCAGCGCAGGCCTGCAGATCGCCGATCCCTGTAACTTCGAGCTCACCGACACGCCCGATAACATCCGGACCCTGAATGCCTTCGAAAACGGAGCCCGATACCAGGTCACAAATCCGCTCGCGGATCCGGCCATCCGCTCCTTCCGATTCCCGGCGATGGTCTCCGAGCTCGTCGGGTGGGGAACGCTGGTTGTCGAATGGCTCAAGGCGCAAAGCGCCGCGGCCGCCGGCGACTTTGGTCCGCTCAAGACCTTCATTCAAAACCGGCTCGCCGAGGCGTGGGATGCGAGCGTCACGATCCAGGGCGAAAGCCGCGCGACCGGTGATTACGACCTCGGAACGCCATGGCTCGACGAATCTGGCCAGCCTATCGAATTCCGACGCCGCATGACCGTCGACCGCCAGCGCGGCAAAGACGGCCAGGGCGTTCATTTCTGGGTACTGGTCCGGGATTGGAATGCCACGCACGGCAGTCGCCTCGTATCGTACGAGCAGCTCAAATCCTATCAGGCGATTCGCGATCGCCAGCTCGAACTCGGGATCAAGGACGCCGAAGTACTCATCGATGCTGGTGACCAGGCCCGCGAAGTCTACGCGGCCGCAGCACAGTATGGATGGACATGCTTGCAGGGCCGAGACGTCGAAGACTTCCCGTGGCCGAATCCGAAGAATATACGCCAGGCTATTCGCAAGCTTTGGTCGCAGCTTCGCCGAGGCGATCCCGCCGGCGTCCGCGCGAAAACCAAGGGCGCCACGCGTGCGCGGGTCCAAATCGGCCGCAGCCGAAACCGCTTTGCGCGCCTCTTTCTTTGGTCGAATCCGGGCGTCAAAGACATCCTGGCCGCGCTCATGTCTGGCAATTCCTCCTATTGGGGACGGCCGCGAAATGAACCGCGCGAGTATACGGCGCAGATCAATTCGGAGATCAAGAAACAGGTCAAAGACAAACGCGGCCGACTTCGCTGGATGTGGATCCAGACTTGCGACGACAACCACGCCCGCGACTGCGAAGCAATGCAGGTCCTCGCCGCGCTCATGAGCGGGCTTATCAAGCCCGATGCGGCTCCCGCTCCACAGCCGGTACCGGCACCGGAGCCAAAGGCAGATGAACCCGAAAAGAAAGAGCCCGGGCACCTCGAGGAGATCAAGCCAGGCCTGAGACGGTATATCCTCCAAGAACGCCGGGGGGGCCCGTTGACATCACCTGCTGGAGACAGTGAAATATATGGGAGGAAAGGCGAGAATCGCCCCGCAGATAGCCAGTTACATGGAATCCATCCGTCACCCCGAGCAGCTATATATCGAGCCGTTCGTCGGTGCCGCTAATGTCATCGCCCACATGAGTGGTAATCGGAAGGCATATGATGCCCATCCGGACCTTATCTTGATGTGGAACGCGCTTAAGCAAGGCTGGAGGCCTCCGGACTTCGTAACCCCTGAATTACACGCATCGTTGCGTCATGCAGAGCCGTCCGCGTTACGCGCGTTCGTCGGTTTTGGTTGCTCTTTCGGAGGAAAATTTTTCGGAGGTTATGCCCGGTCTTCAAAGGAACGGAACTTTGCCGCGTCCGCAATCCGATCGCTTGATCGGAAGATGGTGACGCTCCGCGACGTGACTTTCGAACGCGGTTATTTCCACGAGCTCGAACCGAAAGGAGCCCTGATCTATTGCGATCCTCCATATGCGGGAACGGCCTCGTTCTCCGTCGGTAAATTCGACCACGGTCGTTTCTGGGAAAAGGTCCGTGAATGGTCGCGCGAGAATACCGTCATCGTTTCGGAATGCAGCGCGCCGGAGGACTTCTCGGTGGTCAAGACGATCACCGCTCCTTGCGGGTTGCGTAGAGCCGATGGTTCGCAGAAGCCGAGGAATGAATTCCTATTCCAGTTTTCGGAATCGATCGGAAAGGCTGCGGTGCCGGAAGGGAAGTTGAAGCCAAGTCGATCGTCTTACGTTCGGCATTCGGTTAAAGATTGCAGTCCAGCGTGCCGTAAACGGTCGGAGAAGCGGTGCAAGACGCGAACCCGTTGACACCATTTCTGGGGTGGTAACAAGCCGCACCTTCGCGGGTGCGCGGGTATCGAAGTAGTCATGTGTTCACACCTCGAGCCTAGCGCACCCGCGTCGGCTTTCCGCTTCCGTTGACACGGTCGCGGGGACGTATGGCGACTGACACCGAACCCAACATCCAATCCCTTGTAGACCAGGCCGCACGCTATAAGCGCCGCCTCGATGCTCTGAAAAAGCAGAGCGAAAAACTTTCCGGTCGACTGGTTTCAATAAAAGAGAAATTGGCCAGCCTCGTGCCCGAAACCCGCGCCCTGGCCGGATCCGCTACGGATACGGCCGGAGGCGGGAAATCTTGGAAGATGAGCGCGGCAAATGGGATGGAGGTACGAGTTACAAAGCCCGCGAATAAGCTCATTTCGCGCATCTCCGGCGATCTCGTCGCGAAGTTGAAAGAACTCTGCGGTCGGAAATTCGCAAAGCTGTTCGTCCAGCACTTCACCTGCGCGAATAACTTCCGCCAGTTGGTATTTCGTGAACTGGATAATCCAGCCGCGGAAAAGGTCCTCTCGCTCGTCGAAGAGGAATCCAAGGCGTCCGTTACAATCTCCTGATCCGTATGCGAGACATTTTAAATTGTGCGTTCGGAGTCATGGCAGTGGGAGCCATGATATCGGGAAATTATCGCGAATTTTGCGCCCTGGCACTGTGTTATGCAGTTGTGCAGATCGCGTTGATTTTCATCGGTGATCAGGAGGAGTCGGAAGAAATAGAAGAAGAGGAAAGCCCTGTCACTGAGGAGTACTTCCTTGATCCGTCCCCCGAAGGTTACCGACCTGCAGATCCGCACGAGCCATTCCAAAAAGGGGACATTTTCCTCGTCGGACATCGCCGGTACCACGTTCAGAATCAAAATCAGGGCACTCTCGAGTTTCCGGACACCACAGTCATCGCAGTTTTCGATGGAGATCGATCGAAAGCCTTCGAGGTACCGACCCGCATTATCCGCTCGGCGATTGATTCCGGCGACATCCTCCATTTTTCCCTGAAATGAAACGCTTCTATATTCTCGCCGCAAACATCTGCGTTTCGGTATCGGTGTTCCTTCTGCCTTGGGTGCAGACAGGCATTGCAAGAAATCTGATGCAATTCACGCTCTGGATGAATGTTCCGCTGCTCCTTCTAACGGTAATTGCGTTTCTAGCTCTGCTTTGCTGTGACGATCTCCCGGCGGCCGCGCTGGAAGTCCAGGAACACTATCCGCAATGGCTGCGTCGCACCCTGGCTGCGGCGCCGATCTTGTCCCTTATTGCCGCAGGCTGGTTCTGGTCCGCTATCCTGTGCATCGCGACTTTCGCCGCCAGTGAGATATTGATTTCCTTCAAAAAGCATCTGCACGCGCGGGCTACGGCTAATTGACAATCGGCTTACCGGCAAATGCCGGAACTTCTACGCCTATTCTTCGACCTGCCCGAGGCCGATGTCCTCGATATCCGCAATTGCGCCGTCAAGCTCATCAAGGAAGGCAAGACGATCATGAAAGTGGGAGCCGGTGGCAAAGAAGCCGAGAAACAATTCTCGCTGCCGCCGTCGACCATGCTTTTTGAGGCAAACGCGGCCCTCAAGCACATCAATCCCGCGGTCTACGGAAAGAAGATCCGGCGCACGTTCACTACCGTTGCCCGCTTTTGGTAACTTATGCCCCGTATCACCATTCCCGCGGCAAAAAAGGCGTCCGCGCCGGCTGTAGCATCGCCTGGCGCCGACTGGAGACAGCGTAAAAGCGGACTGCATGTCCCGAAGGCTTACTGGGGCTCACAGACATTTGAGGGAGCTCGCTTCGATCGCCACCGCGCCTGGAGGCCGGTCGTCACCCGTGACACCAAGCAGGTAGTCACGCCTTGGGTTCGCACTGTCCTAATGTCTCATGCGCGCACTCTGTATGCGAATAACGGCATGGTAGGAGGAGCGATCAACGACCGCAGCGCCTATGCCGTCGGTGAAGATGGCTTCCTGGTCGAGCCGCTCGGCGCAGATACCGCCTGGAATGAGGACGTCAAAGCCAGATGGAAAGTCGCCTGCGAGATGCTCGATATTCGGCGCGTTCTCCACATCAGCGAAATCCTTGAACTCGCCGGCTCGCAGTTCGATACCGATGGCGATCATTTCATCCTGCTCAGCCAGACCGGCGGGGGAGACATGGAGCCTGCTGGTATCGCCCAGATCCAGTGTTTGCGCGGTCATCGCATCGGCGATGGTGGCGAAGCCGCTGCCGCTGAGACAAACGACGGTGTATTCTGCGATCGCGACGGCCGCCGCATTGCCTTCCGGGTGCTGGATGACGAGCGGAACTTTGAGCGCGACGTGCCTGCCAGCTCCATGATTCAGATCATGGCGCCGGAATACAGCGACCAGAACCGCGGCATCAGCGCCATCGCCCGCGGAATAAAGAACCTGTTCGATACGAGCGAAATCCTCGATTTCACGCATGATGCGGTGAAGAACTGGGCGAGTAAGTCCATGGTCGTAAAAACGCCCACTGGCGAAGCGAATGATGAGGATGTCCTGGACGAAGACGGGAACCCGATGCAGGTCGATGACCTGTATCTCGAGATGATTCAGGGCGGGGAAATTCTGCGACTTGGCCCGGGCGAAGAAATTCAGGATCTCACCAATCCGCATCCGGGCGAGCGCATCCTCGATCTGGTTGAATTCAATTACCGCGATTTTGCATGCGGATACGGCCTGCCGCTGGAATTCATCTACAAGGCGATGGCTTCCGGCCCGGGGCAGCGATTTTTCCTCGCGAAGGCAAATCGCCGCATCCGCAAGCGCAT